>Ga0075123_10000988_pt1 | contig 14537 bp, 11 predicted proteins | sample AntAceMetag02UKX_FD_69808 | JGI IMG/M metagenome (GOLD analysis project Ga0075123, IMG submission 69808) | Saline lake microbial communities from Ace Lake, Antarctica - Antarctic Ace Lake Metagenome 02UKX | ecosystem: Environmental > Aquatic > Non-marine Saline and Alkaline > Saline | place... | reverse complement strand
CTTTATGAAGTGCTGCCGAGAAAATCGGCTCTGTTTCGGCTGTTAAGGCAGATTGGCTTGTTTTGGGGCGGCAGCGGCGGAATGGCGAAAACAGTTTTTTTCATTTTTTTTGCGGCGGGGCGGCAATGTTCCCATAACCAAACGTCGTCTGAAATATGTTGGGGTGGAAAAATCGATTTTGATTAGACTAAAAGGGTTGCATCGATTGTATTATAGGTGACGAACGGTCGTTTTAATGCAGGTCATACGGGTAATTGATGTTTGAAGATAAGCTGCTTATATGGAAGTTCAGGCGAGGCGACGCCGATGCGCTTCGGCGGATATACGCCGGTTATAAGGATGACCTGTTGCGATTAGCGACGGCGCTGCTTAGCCGGACGAGCGTGGCCGAGGATATTGTGCACGATGTATTCCTTGATCTTGCCGGGTCGCGCGAAAAGCTCAGATTAGGCGGCAATCTCAAGGGTTATCTAACGATCTGCGTTGCAAATCGGGCTCGCAATGTGAATAAAACAGCCCGGATTCGCAAAAGCGTCGGTCTGGATGAAGCGCAGTCGGCAGCGTCGAGTGCTAAAAGGCCGGAGCAGTGGATTATTTACAATGAGCGGTTCAGGCGACTTAATGAGGCTCTTGACGAACTGCCATACGAGCAGCGCGAGGCGATAATCCTGCATTTGCACGGTTCGATGACGTTTAAGGCAGTTGCCGGATTTCAGGCCGTGTCGATCAATACGGCCCAGAGCAGATATCGCTATGGGCTGGAAAAACTACGCTCAATTTTGGATAGCGAGGCAGAATAATGAAACCGTCGGAAAATATAGAAGAGTTGATCGCGGGCGTGCGGTTGGAAACCAACACAAAAGCCGACAAAGCCGTCCTCGACGATGTCTTAAACACACTGGAGACTTCAAAAAACAAAAAATCGGCCACACTCGGCCCGAATATATGGAGAATAATTATGAAAAGTAGAATGACAAAACTCGCTGCTGCGGCGGTGATCATAGTAGCAGTTGCATTTAGTATAAATCTTTTAGACAAGACCACGGCGCCGGCCTATGCTGTGGAACAAACAATCCAAGCCATGCGTTCTGTCAGTTCAGTCCACGCGTATTGTACCGATTGGGATAATAGTCAGGGTGAAAGCTGGGCTCAGATCAATCCCGAGACGGGCGAAGAAGAATATCATTATTCAGACCAGGGCAATCTATTAATTGTCGCAACTCCAGAGGTGACCTATTTCTACCACAAAGACAAGAATCGTGTGAGAATCCAAAAAGGGTACGTTCCAGCATCCGAAGTACGTATTTCCCGATTTTTTGAAGACATGGCCATGTGGGTTCAGGAACACGATGGTGAGCTTGAATTTCATCGGCAATTTGATGAAGATCTTCAGAAAGAAGTCATTATGGTTCATGTGACTATGTCAGTTCAAGGGGCGGAGTTTATTGTTCGAATTGATACACAGACGAAATTGCCAATCAATATTGAATCGATTAAATCTAAGCCTGGCCAAGGGGTCAAAAGAGTCGATCAACTGGAATACAATGTGTCAATACCGGAAGGAATATTCGATTTTGAAATACCCGAAGGTGCTGAAATTGTTAACATACCCTAAGTCACGACAAAGAGGTGGAACAGACAGATGTGAGTATTTGCGGTCAGGCCGGGCTGGTTTTGGCTCGGCCTTTTTCTTAGAGTTTGTTTTGGAGTTGGTGTACGAGTTTGGTGAATTGTTGGCCTCTTTGTTGGTAGTTTTTGTATTTGTCGTAGCTTGCGCAGGCTGGGGTTAGTAGGACTGTGTCGCCGGGGGTTGCGAGTTGGTGGGCTCGTTCTACGGCTTCACTCAATGACCCTGTAATTTCAATCTTTGTTTTCTCTGTGGTCTCTGTGGCTAAGTTCTTTTGAATTGCTTTGGCGATTTTTTTGGCGGTTTGGCCTGTGAGGATTGCGGCTTTGGCATGTTTTGCTATTTTTTTGCCGAGGTTGTCGAATGGGGTTTGTTTGTCGTATCCTCCGGCGATTATGATTTTTGGCGTGTCGAATGCATCGAGGGCGGTCATTGCGCCTTCTGGGGTGGTGGCTTTTGAGTCGTTGTACCAGCGGACGCCGTTTATTTCTGCGATTAGTTCGAGCCTGTGAGGCAGGGCTTTGAAATCGGGCAGGGCTGTTTTTATCTGCTGGTCGGTGATGCCGAAGTGTTTTGCGATTGTCATTGCGGCGGCGAGGTTTGAAAGGTTGGCCCGGCCGGGGAGGGCGTACTTATCTTTCATTTCCTGGCTGACATCAGCGGCTGAGAATTTTATGCATAGCCTGTCTTTATCGGCGTTGTATTTTTCGAACCACCGGTTTGCGATTTTGTCTTCGGCGTTGAAGATTGAGACGGCGGGGCGGCCAATGCCAGGTTTCTGGAATTCGAAGATGGTCTGCTTGGCGGCGCAATAGGTTTCGAATGTACCGTAGCGGTCGAGATGGTTGGAAGTCATGTTGGTCAGGAGGGCGACGTTCGGTGCTTTCTTAATCTCGGCTAGTTGTTCGATCTGGAAACTTGATAACTCCAGTACGACCAGGTCGTTCGGGTGGATTTGATCGAGGATAGTCAGTAGTGGTTCGTTGCCGATGTTGCCGCCGAGCCAGACGTTTTCGTCTTGCGCGTTTTTAAGCAGGTGGGTTGTTAGTTTGGCGGTGGTGCTTTTGCCGTTGGCGCCGGTTATTCCGATTTTTGTTGCGGGGCAGAGTTCGAAGAAGATGTTTATTTGGGATGTGACGAATCTGTTACGTCGGCGGGCGACTTTTAGGAATTTATTATCAGGGGCGACGGCGGGATTGGCTATGATGACGTCAGCCTGTTCGAAGTGGGTCTGGTCGTGTGCGCCTAAGTGAAACTCAATCGGGCCGAAATCTTTTAGTTGTTCGAGTGAATCTTTGAGTTCGTCGGCCGACGCAAGGTCGGTGACTATTACTTTTGCTCCCGCATCGCAGGCGAATCTGGCTGCATCGACTCCGCCGCCGAAGTGGCCCAGGCCCATTACCAGAACCGTTTTGCCAGCGAAGAACTCCTTTTCCATATTCTCTCAGGGCTTTTGCGGAATTTTAGAGCAGCGTCTCCATGGCTTTTGCCAAATCGACCTTGGCGTCTATTACGGCCTGCTCGATACACCTCTTCCAGTCGGTTCCGAACTGCTCTTTATATTTTGGTCTCTCGTATGCGTAGATTATCGAGCGCGAGGCATTGATGAGGGCTCCTGTGCCGTCGGGTTTGCAGAATTTGATGCAGTCGGCTGCTTCTGCTCCCTGCGAGCCGTAGCCGGGGACGAGGAACCAGACTTTGTCGTATTTTTCGCGCAGGGCGGTGGTGACATTGGGTGCTGTTCCACCGACAATCATTCCGATGTTGCTGTAGCCGTTCTTGCCGATACGTTCGGGTTGGTTGGCGATTGTTCCGACGACTTCGGCGATTTTTTCGTACATTTTCTGCCCGTCTTCGGCGGCGAAATCCTGGATGTCCGCTGCCGATTCATTACTGGAGCGCACCCAGACGAAGACGCCTTTACCCTGCTGGTCGGCGACATCTGCGAAGGGCTCGATGCCGTCGACGCCGGCGAAGCCGTTTATCGTGATAGCGTCGGGAGCGAGGGTGTCCTCAAGGCCGGACAGTTCGGGATTTTGCAGATGGGCTGCGGCATATAGCTTGGCGGTGTGTCCTATGTCGCCGCGTTTGACGTCGCCGATGATCTCCAGACCGAGATCCTCGGCCTCGGCAATTAAGGCGTAGTACGTTTCGAGGCCTTCCCATAAGTACTTCTCGAAGTAAGCGATGTTTATTTTCACAGCCGATACCATCGGTGCGATTATTCGCGTCGTTTGGGTGCAGAAGTCGAAAATCGCATCTACAGCGGCGGCGGCGTCGAACTCATCGTTCATGTCGCGATGGCCTTTGATGGCCTCGGGTAATCGGCTGTAAACGGGGTCGAGTCCGACTACGAGTGAGGTCTTTTTGCTCTTTACCGCATCACAAAGTCTGTCACCAAAATGACTTGCCATATATCAGTTGTCCTTCCTTTGGTCCAATCAATATTTTTTTCGCCCAAAACTCTGAGCGGAAAACCCTTTTTACCATACCTTTGAACTACTATAATCAGGCACAGTGGTTCAGGCAAGAGGCAAATAAAAAACTGTGATAAGGGCAGTGATGAAGGTCAGGAGCAAAAGCAAATCCCGGAAACGTTACCTGCTATGGGCCGGTGTGAGTGTTTTCATTGCTGTTGTTTTCATAGTTTTTCTGCTTTTTTACAAGCCCGTCGGTTCGGCGTCGGCGTCGGCTGAGGACGAGAGCAAGGTCAGCAGGTATTTAACGCACGTGTTGGCGCCTCAATTCTACAACGGCATCCAGGAGGGCGAACCTTTTGATTTGGTGGTGGCTCAGGACGGGATAAACGACATCATCGCCCGGTACGAATGGCCTCGGAAGTTTGATGGGACTGAATTCTCGACGCCGGTAGTGCATTTTGTGCCCGATAATATAGTTCTGATGGGAACGGTGACTTTCAAAGACCTTGATTTTGTGGTCACTATCGTTGTCAAACCGGTTTTTGACGAGCAGGGGCTTTTGAATCTGAGGGTGAGAAGAGTGAATATTGGGGCGATGAATATAACGTTCTTAGCGGGTATTATCGCCGGGACAATATATCAGAACCGCGTTGCCGCAGAGCCGCTGGACGAGGACGACTGGCGGGCCAGGATCGCGGCCTCGCTGCTGAATAATGTGCCTTTCGATCCGGTCTTCGCATTTGAAGATACCAATGTCCGCATTGAGAAAGCAACGATTACGCAGGGAAAACTAATCCTTCGTCTTGTTCCGCTTGATATCTGAGCGTCGTCGCCAGCTTACCTGCCGGGTGGTTGTGGGGGAGCGACGGACTTTAGGATTTGGTTGATTATGTTTTGGTGGTCTTCGTAGTCGGTGTGCATAAATACGAAGGCTACGGTCTTGCCGGCGAAGCGTTTCATGTAAAAATCGATGTGGCCGGTTGCGTCGGAGGCGTCAAATACGGCGCGACAGGAGATTCTGGTTTTTCGCCATTTATTGTATGTGGCATGTTCGACGGTGAAGGATCCGTCGTATGTGACCCTGCGACGGGACTGGCCGGTCTGGCCGAAGAAGAATGCGGGCTTTATTGCAGCGATTTCGGAGATGGCGGGTTCGATTATTTCCGGAGGGTCCTCTATAATATAGATGCGCAACTGAAGGTCGGCGAATGAGAGGTACTCCTGGCCCCAGCCCTCTCCGCCAACGTGGGCGGCGCAGGCTTCGAAAGGCAGGACGGAGTTTACAATCATTGCATATTCGAAATCCCAGTCGCCTTCTGAGTCCTTGACCGAATCCAGTTGCGGGTGGGAGAGGTGAAAGTTGTCTTTATAATCGTTATGCCACCGGGTCCACTCGTGGGGCACGTCGAACTTGAGTTTCACCGGTGATATCAGGATTGATTTGTAGTCGCTAGTGGTTGCTGTTGACGGAACGGGAACCGGTTTTTTCTTTGATTTTGTCGGTTTTGTCATTGCATCGAGGTCCCATACCAGGGCTGTTCCATCGTCCCCGCCTGATATGAGGCGCCTTCCGTTGGGGCTGAAGGTCAATGCGCTTACTTTTGCGCCGGCTGGGCCGCGATACCGGCTCTGCCATCCGTGGCCGGTGCGTGCGGCAATTGGCTGGTCTGTGGATGTTGATGCGTCCCAGAGGTAGACTCTGCCGTCTTCGGTGCCGGAGGCGACCATCCTGGCGTTCGGTGAGAAGGCGACTGAAAAGACTTCGTGCGGGTGTTTGAAGCTGGCTATTTGTTTGCCAGTTTTCACGCTCCAGACGCAGACGGTGTTGCTGCTCTTTGGTGGTGATGAAGAGGATTTTGGTCCGTCGGCGTAGAAGCCGAAGAGAACGCCGTGTCCCGAGGCGATTAACTGGCCATCGGCGGAAAAGGCCAGGGACGTAAGGGCGTCGCCGTCGGTTTCAAATTTGGCCACTTCTTTGCCTGTTTCTACTTCCAGCAAAGTAATCGGGGTATAGGGGCCTTTATGGACCCCGGTTTTGTCCATGATGGTTCTGCCGCCGATGCTTGCAAATGCCAAGATTTTACTATCGGGTGACCAGGCCGTGACGTTTACGCTACGATTGAGGTCGAGTTTTCGAATTTCCTTGCCGTTGACGGCGTTCCACAGACGAAGCACACGCTTTCTGTCCATCGTCACCAGGGTTTTGCTGTCGGGAGCGAAGGTAATCAGCTCGATCCAATCTTCATGCCCTCGAAGCGTATTTAGAACCTTTTGCGTTGGCAGTTCTTGAACTATGACCGAATGATCCTGGCGTCGTGAGGCCACCATGCGTCCGTTGGCTGAGACTGTGCCTTCGGGGCCTTTGAATGCTCGGTTGTGTTCATAGGTGGCGGCGTTCCAGAAGTTTACGTTTCCCTCTGAGCCTGCGGTGATGACTGTTTTTCGGTCGGGCGAGAACGTCACATCTTTGATGCTGCCGGGATGGCTGCGGGCTTTGATGATTTCGCTGCCTGTGACCGGGTTCCACAGGCGTATCATGCCTGAGTTGTCGCCAGTAGCTAATATGCTGCTATCGGGTGAGAATGCCATTGAAAAGGCACGAGCTTTGCGGTTTTTGAATTCTTTGCCGGTATTGAGGTTGATGATCGAGATGCTTCCGCCGCTGCCTTCCCAGGCCGACACCAAAAGCCTTCCGTCCGGAGAAAACATTATTCTGCCGCAGTAGCCTTCATCGCGTTTGGGAGGCGGCGATTCATAGATGGTCTTTTTCGATTGTTGATTCCACACGCGGATTGAGCCACCGTTGCTTGCTTCGGCGACAGACTGACCGCCGTGTGAAAGGGCTGCAGGTCCTGCTGTCTTGATGCTGCGAATTTCTTCGCTTGTTTGGGCGTCCCAGAACTGTATCTGACGTCCTTGTCCGATACGAATCACAGATATGATTTTCTTGCCATCGGGGCCAAAGGATATGGCGCCTCCGTATCTCTCCGGCAGCGAGATGGTATTGATATAATCGCCTGTGGCAACATCCCAGAGAGGTATTTCTTCGTTGGCGATTGCGGCCACCGTTTTGGAATCGGGCGAGAAGGCTAACGAAGCTATGCTTTTTTTGTGCCAGATCTTTCTCAAAAATCTGCCGGTTTTGACGTCCCAGAGTGCGACGTGGTAGTGGCTTTGGCTACCGGAGGCGAGGATTTTGCCGTCGGGAGAGAAGGCTGCTGTACTGGCGGCGTATTGACCTACGATCTTGTGAAGCATTCGGCCGGTAGATGCCTGCCAGATGGCAATTTGGCCGCTGCTAGCTGATGCGATCATGGCGCCGTCTGCAGAGAAGGCGAGCGATTTGACCTCGTCGGCATGCCGCAGCCGTTGCGTTCCGAGCCTTGCTATTGCCGCCTGAGGCAGAGGATCGCCGTAGGAATCGACGATAACGTCCGGATAACCGGTAGTTGGGAGAACGCAGATTATTGTTAGAATCACCACTATAGAGCTGTTGAGCTTGTTCATTTTCTCTCCTGTACTCTTAAATGCACATGGTACAAAAAAATCAGCCCGGCATCAAACTTTCGTTATAACATTCCGTACTAACTTCGTTTTGGCAAAGGACTTGATAGTCGGAGCCTGCCTTTCTATGTTAATGACGCTGAAATCGCGGAAACGGTTTACAGGGCTTTTAAGAAAGGTCGGAAACGCAACGGGATTGTTAAACTGGGCAATTTGTTGCGATTTGGGCCGAGTCAGACTGGTCTGAAATTGGGGTATTTGCCAAAAAAATGTGTAAATTCGTCAAAAAAGTTATTGCCCCCGCTAACTCGGACGATTAGTATGGCTGGTTTAGTTATAAGGATTAACGGCTGCCAAAGCTAAATTTAGGGTGCTGACAGATGGTTTTAACAGGATTAGCGAACCGTGCAGAGTAAGCGAACACAGCGTTTGTGTGGCTGCATTTTTGCGCATGTGGTAGCTTGGGAATCGGTGTTTCCGCTTCGGCGTGCTGAGGCGAACGAAGTTTTTGGCCTGGCGTTGGTTAGAGTTTTACCGTCAGGCGTGGAGTTTATTGGGAGGCGGCTTATGTGATGTAAGGCCGGATTAGACTTCTGTTCGTCGAGGTGTTTGTTGAAGTGGAAACTGTTTGGGTTTCCACTTTTTTTTGCCCGATTCATGAGGGCGCGTGGCATGGAGATGTTAGTATTATGAGTCAGGAATTATTGAGAATAGTCGACAACATCGCGCGCGATAAGAATATCGACAGGGAATCGATTTTTGCGGACCTGGAAGAGGCTATGGTATCCGGGGCCAGGAAACATTTTGGGGAGCCGGAAGGCGATGTTGTTGTTAGTATCGACCGCAATACCGGAGCGATCACCGCCTTTAAGGATGGTGCGCAGATCGATATCAGACAGTTGGGACGAATCCCCGCCCAGACGGCGAAGCAGGTGATGATACAAAAGATACGTGCCGATGAGAGAGACAGTATTTACGCCGAGTTCGTCCAGCGAAAAGGCGAAATCATAAGTGGTGCGGTCGTGCGTTTTGAAAGCGGCACGCTGATTGTGGATTTGAATCATCGCACGGAAGGTTTCATGCCGCGAAACGAACAGATAATGGGTCAGACGCACCGACCCGGCGAGAGAATTCGATGCCTGATTCTCGATGTCAAGGAAGTGTCGAGTCAGGTCAAGATCATTCTCTCTCGTACACATCCGGATTTTATCCGCAAGCTTTTTGGAGTAGAAGTTCCTGAGATCAGCGAAGGCATTATTGAAATTCGTGGTTTGGCGCGTGAGGCCGGTTACAGGACGAAGGTTGCGGTGATTTCCTATGACGACAAGGTCGACCCTGTCGGGGCGTGCGTAGGGGTGCGTGGGAGCAGGATAAAGAACATTGTCGACGAACTAGGCGGCGAAAAAATAGACATTGTTCGCTGGAACGATTCTTCTCAGGTTCTTATCACGAATTCGCTCATGCCTGCGAAGGTAAGTGAAATCGCGCTTTGCTTTGAGTTGGGAAGGGCGACGGTCGTTGTCGATGAGGATCAGCTTAGCCTGGCTATTGGCAAACACGGGCAGAATGTTCGGTTGGCGGCAAGACTGACGGGATGGGATATCGATATTCTTACTCCCGAGGAATACAATCAGGGCGTGGAGCGCCTGGCAAATTGCATCAAGTCTATAGAGGTCGCCGATGATACTATCGTGGATAAGCTCATCGCGCTTGGCGTCATATCAATACTGGATCTGGAGGATGTGGGGGTCGAGCCGCTGGTAAAGGATCTGAATGTCGAGGCGGAAGTTGCGAAGAAAATCATTGCCGCGGCCAACGAGGCCACAAAACAGTTGGCCGCTGAATCGAAAAAGATTCAGGCCGAGGGCGTGCTCAAGCAAGAGACCGAGACGCAGACGCAAACTGAAAATGCCGGATAATAATGCAGTGGAGTTTCCGGTATCAGGATTGATATTACAGGGATTTTGGAAAATTAAGATAATAAGGTTATTTGCAAGAAGTTAAGAATCTCTTATGGCTACTACGAGAGTCTATATTTTGGCTAAGGAACTTGGCGTCAAGAGTGCGGCAATTGTGAAGAAATGCCAGGATGAAGGTCTGGAGATTAAGAACCACATGGCGGTAATTTCCGCCGGTCTGGCGGCGACGATTCGAGAATGGTTCAGCGAGGGCGACAACGTTAGTACCGTTGAGACGACAGAAAAAGTCGACCTGAAAAAAGTAAGAGTCAAAAAGAAAACGAAGCGCAAGAAGGCTACGAAGAAGGCGGAATCAGAAGATATCGAGGTGGCCGGGGAAGTCGTGCAAACAGCGGTATTGCCTGAGCCGGCTCCGGAGCCGACGGTCGCTGCCGGGGAGATCGTAGTAGAGGGGCAGGATGAGTTGGTTGTTCAGGAGGCGGAGGCCGAAGCCGAGGTTGAAGCCGAGCAAGTCACGCAAGAGCGACCCGCGGCAGCGGCAATTGTCGAAGAGCCGAAAGTGGTCGAGCCCGAGCCTGTAGTGCCGGCGGGACCTATGCTGGAAAAGCCTGATCCGGCAAAACTCAGCGGGCCCCAGGTGATTCGTGTCGAAGAGCCGGAACCATTACGACGGCCTCCAAGACCAAAGCAAAGATACGATGCGCCTGTTACGGAACCGTTGATGCACAGAGGACGGGGCGTGGAGCCGGCGGGTGAGATCTCTGCAGGTGACAAGAAGGGCTCCTCTAAACGATCGGGTGAACGGACGCACGGGCGACGAAAAGAGGAGCGAAGTCCCGATACGGCACGAAAAGCCAGATTCGGTGGTAAGTGGCGACAAAGGGATATCGAAGAAAGACAGGCCCGGTTAAGCGCGGCGGGGGGTGAAGGGCTCCGATTAAGGCCGACTCGCAAGATTGCTGCAAAGTTTCACGGCGACGCCGGTGCGGTTGCAAGACCGAAAAAAGTTGTCATCGCCGAGCCGATTGCGGTAAAAGACTTGTCGGCTGCACTGGCTGTCAAAGTCACTGATATCATCGCAAAGTTGATGCAGCAGGGGACGATGGCCACAGCAAATCAAACTATAAGCAATGAAGTAGCAGAACTGGTGGCGCTCGAGTTCGGGACGGAACTTGCGATCGAGCGCAAGAGCCGGCTCCAGGAGGAGATAGCGGCGGAGTTTGAGGGTCGCAAGAAAGATAATCTGGTCAGACGGTCGGTTGTCGCGACGATGCTTGGGCACGTCGACCACGGCAAGACGAGCTTACTGGATAAGATCAGATCGACGAAGGTCACTGCGGGCGAAGCAGGCGGCATCACCCAGCATATCGGCGCCTATCAGGTCAAGACAGATGGTGCATCGATAACGTTCCTCGATACTCCCGGCCACGAAGCTTTTACGGCTATGCGTGCGAGAGGCGCGAACATGACGGATGTCGTCGTGCTGGTGGTTGCGGCCGACGACGGAGTAATGCCTCAGACGATCGAGGCGATCGCGCACGGCAAAGCTGCAAATGTTCCTGTGATTGTGGCTCTGAACAAGATAGACCTGCCCGGCTGTGACATAAACCGGATCTATTCGCAGTTGGCCGAGCAGGAATTGACGCCCACCGAATGGAGCGGGGAAACCGAGATTGTCAAAACCAGTGCTATCACCGGCGAGGGAATAGATGACCTGCTCGAACACCTCGATTACATCTCAGAACTGCTGGAGTTGAAAGCCGATGATACTATTCCTGCGACGGGGTCGGTTGTCGAAGCGCGAATGTCGGCCAAGCGAGGGCCGGTTGCGACTCTTCTGATTAGAGAAGGGCGACTGAGTAAAGGCGATGTCGTGTTGGCGGGGGGCGCATTCGGACGAGTCAAGACTCTCAAAAACAGTTTCGGGGAAAGCGTGAAGGTCGCCACAAGTTCGATGCCGGTTGAGGTAACCGGTTTAAATGATGTCCCCATTGCCGGCGACAGATTCTACTGCCTCGACGATTTCAACAGGGCGAAAAACGCTGCCGAGGAAAACCAGATACTTTCGAGAGAAAGCTCACTGGCGGAACGCCAGCAGGTGACACTCGATAATTTATTCAGCCAGATAGAAGCGGGTAATGTCAAAGAATTGAACCTGATTATACGCGCAGATGTTCAGGGCTCGGTGGATGTGCTGAAGAAATACCTCAGTGACTTGAGCACTGATGAGGTCAAGATCAAGATTCTTCACGCAGCTCCGGGCGGGATTACAGAAGGAGACGTGGTCCTCGCGGAGGCATCGAACGCAATAATTATTGGTTTCAACGTTGTCAGCGAAGAGTACGCGGCCAGAATCGCCGAGACGAAGAAGGTTGATATACGACTTTATAACGTGATATACCGCATAACCGAAGATCTTGAAAAATCTATGGTCGGCCTGCTGGAACCGGAGGAGCAGGAGAAAACGCTGGGCCGGGCGGTTGTCAGGACGACATTCAAGATATCAAGAATCGGAACTATCGCCGGCTGCTATGTCAGCGACGGCCTGGTTAACAAGAGCGCAAAATTGCGACTGATACGCGACAACATCGTTATAAGGGACAACTTGAGTATAGAGTCTTTGAAGCATTTCAAAGATGATGTTCGCGAAGTCACGGCCGGCAAGGAGTGTGGAATCAAAGTCAACAGGTTTGATGATCTAAAGACCGACGACGTACTCAGTTTCTATGAAATTGTTAAGGTTGCCAGGACCCTTTGATCCTGCTTTACAAAGCATCAAGTATTTTGAAGCGGGGATGAGTTATTATGCCGACCAGAAGACAGGAAAAAGTGGCCCGTATTGTGAAGGAAGTCGTCAGTGAGGCTGTTGCAAGCCATCTGAGCGATCCGCGGATACAGGGATTTGTCAGTGTGACAAGAGTGGAGATGGCTCCGGATTTGCGCAATTCCGAAGTATACCTGAGCATTTTCGGAGAGAATGAAACGGCCTGTAAGAAGACTTTTATAGCCATCAATCATGCAAGGAGCAAAATACAATCACTGCTGGCCGATAGAATCCAGTCGAAGTTCTGTCCCGTCCTGCATTTTCACACCGACGAAAAGTTGAAGAAGACGATGGAAACGATGAAACTTATAAATCAGGCTGTCAGTGAGATGAACGAAAAGGATGAGGCCGACGCAGATTCGAAAGATGACTGAGGTCGAATTCAGGAGCGCACGTTGGCGCGTCATATTGTTGGTAGTTGTCAGAGCAAGAAGAGGCTTTTATGAAGGATAGTAAAGAGTATGCCCGAAAAGTGCGTAAGTTCTATCGCTCTTTGAAGAGTTCCAAGCCGAAGGTTGAGAAAGTCTTTTATGAAGAGCCGGCTGAAGCGATAGTTTATGGCATCATCAGCGAAGAAACGAGCGAAACTGCGGCCAACTCGGCCATGAAACGTTTTGGCGAGTATTTCATTGATTTTAACGACTTGCGCGTTTCCCGGGCCGAAGAAATCATCGAGATGCTCGGTAGCGACACGGCTGTCACGAGGGGGATAGCCTATTCGATCACCGCCGCGCTGATGGCAGGATTTGAAAAGTATAATACTGTCAGCTTGAAGGCGTTAAAGAAAATCGGCAAACGCCCGGCCAGGCAGATTCTTGAGAAAATGACCGGCGTGACGGTGTTTGTGGTCGATTATTGCATGCTTACGGCTCTTAACGCACATGCGATTCCACTGACCGCGAAAATGATAGACTATCTCAGGGACAACGAACTGGTGCATCCCGGTGCCGATCAGCAGCAGATAGAAGGCTTTCTTGCCCGGCAGATTTCCATACAGAATGCTTATGAGTTTTACAGCCTTCTTCGTCATGAAAGCGAATCGGCCAGGGCGATCAGAAAGAAGAAAGCTGCACAAAAGGCATTAGAAGCAAAAAAGAAGGCGGCAGGGGCTACCAAGAAGAAGACTACCAAGAAGAAGGCCGCTAAGAAGAAGACGGCCAAGAAGAAAGTGGCTAAGAAGAAGGTCACTAAGAAGAAGACGACCAAGAAGAAAAGGAAATAGAAAGGTTTTTTTTCAGGATGTCAGATCAAATCCTAAAACTCGGTATCCCGGCCGGCAGTCTGCAAAAGGCAACGATTGAACTTTTTCACAGGGCCGGTTTCCACATCTCGAATGCGGATCGAAGTTATCAGCCGAGAATTGACGACGAGCAGATAAGCCCTGTTCGGCTGCGGGCGCAGGAGATGAGCAGATACGTCGAAGACGGCGTTCTTGACGCCGGCATTACGGGATTTGACTGGATCATGGAAAACGAATCCGATGTCGTGGAGGTCTGCGAGCTTGCATACAGCAAGGCAACGAGCAAACCCGCGCGATGGGTGCTGGCCGTGCCCAACGAATCAGAGGTCAAGAAGCCCGATGACCTTAAAGGCGGCATCATCGCCACGGAGTTGGTCAACGTGACTCGCAACTACTTTGCGGAGAAGAAAGTTGACGTAAAGGTCGAGTTTAGCTGGGGCGCAACCGAAGTAAAGGCGCGTCTTGTGGATGCTATTGTCGAACTTACCGAGACGGGATCGTCGCTGCGGGCGAATAATCTGCGCGTGATAGACACCGTCGTGACGTCCACCACGAGGTTTATCGCAAACAAACAAGCCTGGCAGGACAAATTCAAGCGTAGCAAAATTGAAAACATCGCCATTCTTCTCAACGCAGCCATCGATGCTCGCAGCAGAGTAGGCCTGAAGCTTAACATTAAGAAGGAAGATCTCGACCAGATTCTGAAGATCCTGCCGGCTGAGAAAAGCCCCACCATCTCCAGTTTAGCCGATTCAAATTTTGTGGCGATTGAAGTGATTATTGAAGACAAAATAGAGCGGACTATTGTACCGGCTTTAAAACGAGCCGGTGCGTCAGGTATTATAACTTACCCGCTGAACAAAGTCATACACTGACACGCAGCTCCCAGGGCTACCGCATCTTATCAGTATCAAAAATGCGGTTTTTCTATTAAATTGTGGAAGGAATCAGCCCTAAGATCTGTTTTGGGGCAATTTATCCTATTCATTGGATATCAAAATCT
>Ga0075123_10000983_pt1 | contig 14560 bp, 9 predicted proteins | sample AntAceMetag02UKX_FD_69808 | JGI IMG/M metagenome (GOLD analysis project Ga0075123, IMG submission 69808) | Saline lake microbial communities from Ace Lake, Antarctica - Antarctic Ace Lake Metagenome 02UKX | ecosystem: Environmental > Aquatic > Non-marine Saline and Alkaline > Saline | place... | reverse complement strand
CGGGCAGGTCGTAGGTGACGCTGATTCCTTCGTTGCGTGTGACTTCGGCGAGCTGCTCCTGGAACTGCTGGACAAGGCCGCCGCTGGCGTTCATAACGAAGTACTGGTTGTCGATGGCGAGTTGGTTGAGTTCGGCATTGGCAAAGTTGCCCCTGATAGTATTGGTCAATCGCGATTTTTGCAGACGTCTGATATTGCGGATATCCAAAAAGTCACGTTGTTGTTCGCTCTGCTTTGCGCGGTCGAGTCGGGCGAGGGCTACGAGCATTGGTTCGAGTACGGGGGCCTCGGCGACCATTGTGGGTTCGGCGGTCGAGAGGCTGAGGGTGACCGCATTCCAGTCCTCACCGCTGGTCTGGTTTACGACGGCGTTGTACTCTATCAGTACCCGTGAACCTGTGGGATTGGCCCTGAGGTTGTACTGCTGCTGCCAGCTTGCGTTGTTTACGAGGTAGTTGAGTTCGATGGTTGCCGGCTTATTGCCCGCTTTGCTGAGAAAGAGCATAGCTTCCCGCTCTGTTCGTGAATTTCCGGCGGTGAGTTCTTTTCGCTGTCTCTGGAGCAGTTCGAGGTTCTTTTTTAGCTTTTCGACGTTGGCTTCGAGTTTGGTGATCTGTTCGTAGTAGTCTGTGCCTTTTGTTTCGATGAGTGTGGCGAGCTTTTCGATGGGTTCATAGGTGAGCAGGCCCCGGTCGAGGTCGCTTTTTGCGGCGGTGACTGTAAAGTTGCTGAGTCTTTCGAACATTTGCCACTGTTGGTGAAGCTGTGTGTGGCGTCTTTCGGCATTTTTGATCTTGCGGTTCTGCAGCTCGATTTTTTGGTCGAGGGTTTTGACTTCGGTGCGTGTGTCTTCTTTGACGGCCCTTGTGCGGTACCTGACGCTGAGGACTTTGACGTTGCTGGAGGTCTGTGCGAAGATGCTTTCGGGAACGATTTCGGGCGACAGGTTTTGGACGATCAGTTCGGATGGTCCCTGTGGGAGTTTCAGGTCGATGTTGCGTGTCACGAGCGCCTGGCCCCGGTAGACCGTCACCTTTGTGATTTTGCCGGTTGTGGCCGGCACATCGGCGGCGACGGCGACAACGGGCAGGCAAAGGGCCGTGATCGTCAGTGCGAAGATGAGTGTTGTGGTTTTCATTTTTTGCTCCTTTCAAAAGTTATTAAACCGATTAGCCAATTCGACTTTCAAATTAGCTTATTGTCTCCAGAAGTAATTCCATTTGTACTCAAGGTCGACGCTTTTTGATGGTTTTAGTTCGATTTCCCAGGTGACACGTGCGACGGCGTTGAGGTGGTACCACCATTGGGGCCAACTGTACCAGTGCCACCATTCGGGAAGGCCGCCTTCGTTCCAGCCGCTTTCGTGGCGGCCCAGATGCTCGATGACGCCTTTGCGGTTTGCGCTATCTATGTGTCCGAGCACCGAGCGTCTGATTTCCAGATTTACCGGTCCTGAGCGACGGTTGGTCAGATGAATGACGCCTGTGAGGCTGGTTCTGGCATACGAGTGGTTGTCGAGCTTTTGAGCATTAGGCGTACGGGAGCTTTCGGTGTCGAGCATTTTGACGGAGATATCGACAGCGGTAGTAAGCTCGATATCGTTTGATGCTCCAGCGGGAGTATAGGTCATCATGCTCTGGGCAATGATGCGGCCGGAACGAAAAATAAGTACAGGAGCGGTTGTCAGGGGTGCATTTGCGCTGTTTTCGATTCTAATCTTGTGCATGACTTTGGGTGCAGCAAAAAGGCGGGCAAGCTTTTCACGCTGGCTGTCTTTGAAGCGGTGGCGGACTTCAGGAGGCGGCTCGAAGGGAAGGTCGAGAGTGTATACGTCAGTATATTTGAGTTTGTATTCTGCGACGGGCACGACCATTCGCTGGCCTTTCTTTAGTGTGATGTGGTCGAGTGTGAAGACGTAGAGGTCTTCGTTCTTGCCGGATTCTGCGATGTCGGAGCCGAGATTAATCTCGTCGCCGCCGCGGGAAGCCGGACCGATTGTACCGCCGACCTGTGTCATAATCGCGTTGGAGAGGAACATGCCTGTCTGACTGTCACGGCGAAAAACCCTGGAAAGCCTTGCGACGGTGTCCTGGAGCGAGATGGGGTCCGGCGTTTTCTCAAATACGAAACGCGGGACGCCGATCACGAGATGGGCCTTGACGTTCTGGACGTCAGCAAGCTCATTGATCAGTGTGGCCTGTAGTTTGACGACGGCGTTGCCCTCTCCGTCAATATCGATGCGGTAGTTTGGTATCCATCGAATGCCGCGCTGGACGTATACCATGCCTACCTCGGCGGTTTTTTGAGGTTTGCCGTTATTCCAATCAAGCTTTAAGGTCATTATGTTCCGAAATTCCTCGCGCGGCAGTTTAGGGGCGGGCTTATGAATGAATGTGACCTCCTTAATGCGTTCGATAGGTACAGCTTTTACGCCACCCTCGAATTGGAGCAGGACGACACTTCCTCTCTGGGGCAGTCTTTCACCGGCTCCCGGCGGGCTTGTTCGGGCAAGCTCATCCGAGGAGCGAGTGGGAATATCAAGAATGGTGCATTCATAGGCATCGAGGCCTATTTCGCTGATGCGAACTTTGGCTCCGATATTTGCCTCAATCAGTTCGGGAATGTTGAGGGCGGTTCTATCGACCGAGACGACGCGTTTGCCGGCTACGACGCCGGCAAGTGCGGCCTTTGAATCGTTGCTGTAGGCCCAGAATGTACCCAGGATTGGTCTGGGCAAGTAGTCGAGGACGACGTTGCCCTGTGAATCGGTCTTTGCCTTTGCCTGATGCAGGACGAAGACGTGACCATCCTTGAAGATTGTCACTTCTTTGACAGGCATATTCGCCAGGGCCGTCTCTGGGACATTATCGGCAGCGACGGCGGGCAGGCAAAGGACCGTGATCGTCAGTGCGAAGATGAGTGTTGTGGTTTTCATTTTCTGCTCCTTTCAAAAGTTATTAAAATTGTTGGACAGATTCAGATGTAAATATACGCTTTCTGGTATTGAAAATTAAGTAAAATGGGGGTAAAATCGGAGTTGACGTTTTTTACAGGGAATTTACAAATCATAGAGTCTATTTTGGTCTATAATATAAGGTTGGCAGGTTTGATATGGAACAGAGCGCACACATACTGGTTGTAGAAGACGAAGATAAAATCCGGACGGCTTTGCGGGACTTCCTGGAGTTCCACAAGTTCGCGGTGACCGAGGCCGCGGACGGATTGGAGGCGGAGCGAACGGTTGCCGAGAGGCAGTTCGATTTGATATTGCTTGACCTTATGCTACCTAAGATCAGCGGCGAGCAGTTGTGCGTGAAATGGCGTCGGGAGGGGCTGCACACGCCCATCATTATGCTGACGGCGAAGGGACAGCAGAAAGAGAAGGTGACAGGGCTTGACTTGGGGGCGGACGATTATATAACGAAGCCTTTTTCTTTGGAGGAGCTTTTGGCGCGAATCAAGGCGATTCTGCGGCGTACGGATCCCGGTCGTGCGGTTGGGCAGAATTTCAGGTTCGGTGACCTTGAAGTCGACGTTGCGGCTTTGAAGGCCAGTCGCGACGATGAGGAGATTGAGATCAGCAAGCGCGAGGCGCGCATCATTCAGTTTTTCGCGGCGAATCCCAACCGTGTGATCAGCAGGGATGAGCTTTATAAGGAGGTCTGGGAGGAGACGATGACGGAGTTGGGGACGAGGACGATGGATATGCACATCGCCAAGCTGCGAAGCAAGATCGAAACGGATTCGGCGGAACCTCAGATTATCAAGACGGTGCGCGGCGCGGGTTATAAATATGAACAGTGACGCCTGAGAGGCGTCGGGGGACATGGTACTATGTATAGGCGACTTATAATATTGTCGATGATAATTTTGCTGGCTGTTTGCGGGTTGGCCGGTTTGGGGTATCATGCTATTGAGCGGTGGTCGGAAGGGCTGGAATGGGCTCGTGTTGGTGAGTTTGCGGAAGTTGCGGAGCAGATTCGGCAGGATATCAAACGCAAGGTCGATGGTTTTATGGAGACGGAAAACAATCGGCCTTATACGGACTATCAGTATTATTATGTTCCTGAAAATGCTCCTGCGCGACAGGCTCAGATGCCTGTGTTTCGTTCGCCGCTTAGCGGGAATATGGATAATGGCTTTGCGTACGGGAGTTTCCAGATAGATGAGAACGGGACTGTCATAACGGCAAATGACGATATTGTTCTGCGAGAGGGCTGGGCGGGCAACAACAACATTATCGCATTGGAGAACAACCTGAACCGCAAGAACGTGGAGTATAATCTGCTTCCTGTTCTCGGGAGGGGCATCTATGATTCATCCGCCCCGGTTGCGGGCAAGAAGAAGGGGGTTTCAACGGAAAAGGTCAAATCGCCGTCACCCGAGCTACCGGCCACTGTGATTAACAACATGGATAAGAGATATGTGAGCAAGGGCAAAGGCTCCCAGAGAAGCCGGGGGAGGAATCTGCAAATCGAAGGTTTTCAAAAGCAGGGGCAAGCGACTCAGATTTTAGAGCAGCCGCGTGCGGTTTTTAATTCAAATATCAGCAACAACTCGGCAAGTCAGAGTGGGAGGCAAGTCTGGATGCAGCAGGGAATGGTGAACAGCCCGGCACAAACGGCGTCTGGCGCTTCGCGAGAGGAAGGGGAGCTTGCAAAAGCCGACGAGAAGCAGGTGAGTGACGAAAGACGTGCTTCGGGGTCGGATTATGCAGGCGTATACGAAAGGGACTACAAAGATTTGGACTGGTCGATAGACGCCGGGAAGCTTAATGAGAAGCTGGCAACAGCGCAATCGGAAGGATTGGATGAAGCTGGACAAGTACAAGTCGATGAAGAGGAGGAACTGTTTAGAATAATGCCTCAGGAAGCGGCTCCCCAGTCGCAAGCGATGCAACAGACGGCGCAAGCGTTGAAGCAGGTAAAAGAACTGAGGCAAGGCCAGCAATTGGCGTCGCACAGTTCAAGTTCGGGAGAGCAGGGGCAAGCTCAAGAAGGCCAATGGGCGATGCCAAAGGGGTCTGTGGGGCCTATGTACGTGGAACGGGCGGTGCGGGAAGCTGAGCGGCGCGGGGAGACTGTGCAGGTGAGGATTGAGCCTCTTGTTCCGGTGGTGGTTGCCGGCGGCAAGGCCGAGGATTCGATGTTCGAGGGGCAGGTTTTTCTTTTGAGGCATGTGCAGACGGGGGACAAGCATTTTCGGCAGGGATTTCAACTTAATGAGAACAAACTGATTGAAGAGGTGGAGGAATCTGCAAGGCGGTTTATGCGGGAAGGTATGTCTTTCGGATTGGTTAAAGGTAAGGATGTCGACCTGGAGGATGTCGAGCCGGGTGAGGATATCGCTTATCGGGCGGTTCTGGATTTCGGGTTCGGGCAGTTGGTTTTGAATCTTATGGAAACGGACCCGGGACGGATTGCCAAGGAGGTGAGTCAACTTCGGTACTGGTATTTCAGTATTATCGTGGTGGTGCTTCTGGCGGTGACATTGGGATTGGGGGGGGTGTGGCGTAATGCGCGGGCGCAGTTGAAGCTTGCGCAGAAGAAGGATGATTTTATATCAGCGGTTTCGCATGAGTTGCGTACGCCTTTGACTTCGATCCGAATGTATTCGGAAATGTTGGAGCGGGACTGGGTGAAGTCGAAGGATAAACTCGGCGAGTATTATAAGAGTATGCGGCAGGAGAGCGAACGGCTGAGCCGGTTGATTGAGAACGTGCTTGATTTTTCACGTATTCAGCGGGGACGGAAGAAATATGCGTTTAGTCTGGGTAATCTTAATGAGTGCATTGCGGATGTGGTCGAGATGATGGCGCCTTATGCGGCGCAGCATGGTTTTGTGGTAGAGGCTCAGTTGGGGGACATCGGGCAAACGGCTTTTGACAGCGACGCGGTGAAGCAGATTGTTGTTAATCTGGTTGATAATGCGGTCAAGTATGCCCGCGACGCCGAAGACAGGACGATTACGGTTCGCACAAGGACCGATACGCGGTATATCCTGATTGAAGTCGAGGACCACGGGCCGGGGGTGCCTCACATGCAGCGCAAGAAGATATTCGAGGAATTCTACCGGACCGAAGCCGAGGCAACGCGAGAGACGAACGGGACGGGGCTGGGCCTTGCGCTTGTGAAGCGTTTCGCGCAGGCTCATAACGGTTTTGTCGAGATTCTGACAGCCAAACCGGCGGGGGCGATTTTTCGAGTGGGGCTTGCGGCGCAAGTATGAAAGCGTTCAGTATCCGGCGGCGAAACCTCAAGAGGTCAGGGGCCTTATGTAATACAACCAGAATGCTGCTACTTCCCGGCAGATATATGTTGGCATTTCTGTTAGTAGGTATGTTTCTTTTGCGGGGACGGTGTATACTTCGCGGCGGTTGCGCTGGTATGCCATTTTTATTCTTGGCAGGTGGTAGAAGTGGCTTACTGCGAGGACGCGGCCGATTCGTCGGTTGTCGAAAATGGCGCATGTGCTTTTGACTGTGGCTAAAGTGTTGAGGCCGGCTTTGTCGAGCAGAACGGCGTTGTGGGGGACGCGTAATTTTACGGCCAGGTTTCGCATTGCTTCGGTTTCGTGGATTCTTCCGTCGCCGGGGCCGCCTGAGAAGATAAGGGTGTCGGCAAATCCGGCGTGATAGAGGCGGCAGGCGGTTCTGACGCGGTCGGCGAGTGCGTCGGAACATCGGCCGTCGGCATAGACCCGGGCTCCGAAGACGACGACGGCGTCGGCCTTTCGGCTGTAGTCGGTCTTTCCGAAGCAGAACATCTGGCCGAGTGGGAAAGCGAAACCGCAGGCAATCAGGGTGGCGACCAGAACGACCTTCGGGCATTGGCGGCGGCCTGCTGCTGAGCTTGATTTGTTCGAAGCGGTGTTGATAAGAACGAGTGCGAGGGCTGCACTTATGAAGAGAGAGAATGGGAGGGTGCAGGCAGAGGTGATTTTTTCGGCGGCGAGTAATCTGTAGAAGTTGATCGTGTTGCAGGCGGCGGCAACGAGCATCGCGGCGATCAAGAACAGCATAACGCTTCTCAGCCTGGTGGGCAAGGCTCCGGTGAGTGAGTATGCGATGAGGGTGACGGACGCTGCGGCGAGTATTGCCAGTGTCAGCGGTATGTTTAGCGGGCGAAAATCGATCCACCAGTTATTTGCGTTGAAGCCGGGATGCAGCAATTCGCCGATGAGGTTTAACAGTGTAAAGCCGCCGATAAATAGCGAGAAGGGGCGGGCAAATGCGTTAGAGAACCGCAATACGACGGTTGTGTGAGTTTTTATTTTTCGACCTGTCATACTTAGCCTCAGTTTAAGTTTCGGCAATTGACGGACAAAATCATCAAAAATGGTATCGGCCGGTATGACAAATTCGAGTTCGGCTTTTTACAAAGTATTTACAAAACTTTGGGGGATTTGCGCGCTATACTATATGGTGTAAGAGATTTACGCAAATATTTAGGAGAACAAAAATGGCGGCTTTGCAGAAAAAGATTATTGGGTGTGTGGCGACGTCTGTGGTTTTGTTGGTCGGTTCGGCGTGGGGACAGATTCATCATACGACTGTGCGGGAATTGGCGTCTAATATTATTATTCCACAGAGCCGGGCGCGGGCGTTTGCACCGGATCGGCGGAAGGCGATTGAGATCACCCGCGTCAGCGTGTTGGTGGATATTTTGGAGAGCACTGCTACCACGACGATAGAGATTCGGCTGCGTAATACTTCGAACCGGCGGCAGGAGGCGGAGTTGATTGTTCCGGTGCCGGAGGGTGCTGTTGTGCGCGGGTTTGCTTACGACGGGCCTCACGGGGAGATAACCGCTGAAGTGCTGGAGAAGGAGGAGGCCAGGAGGATATATCAAAGCCTGGTATCGAAGATTCGCGATCCTGCGCTGGTGGAGTTTATCGGGTACAACCTGATTCGTTCGAGCGTATTTCCTGTTGAGGCGCGTGGCAAGCAGAAGATACGGCTGACTTACGAGCATCTTCTGGAAGTTGACGGCAACCGGGTGGACTATTTTATGCCGCGGACGGAATCGCTGGATTACCGGGTTCCGTGGGAGATTGAGGTTAAGATCCGAAGCGAACGGCCTATTGCGACGGTTTATTCGCCGACTCATGAGCTTGTCGGGATGAAGAAGCTCGATCTTCGGTCGATGCATGAGGCGAAGGGCCCTGTGATTGTGACGGTCAAGACCAGACCGGAGGTGAAGGAACCGGGGCCTTTCCGGCTTTCTTATCTGCTGCAGGAGAACGGGGTGACTGCGTCGATGTTTGCTTATCCTGATAAGAAGGTCGGGGGCGGGTACTTTCTGCTTTTGGCGGGGCTGCCGGCCGATGTTTTAAAAAGCGGAGACGATCCGGCGATTAAGCGGGAGGTGACATTAGTCATCGACCGGTCGGGGAGTATGAGGAATGAGAAGATCGAGCAGGTCAAGGAGGCGGCGCTGCAGATTATCGCGGGGCTCAAGAAGGGGGAGGCTTTTAACATCATTATATATAACAATACGGTTCAGTGGTTTTCAGTTAAGCCGGTGGTGAAGTCGAAAGAGACCGAGCGGGCGGCGCGGGATTATATCGAAGGTATTACGGCGAATGGGGGGACTAATATACATGCCGCACTGGAGCAGGCGTTGCTACAGGAGCCGATGGAGGGGATGCTACCGATAGTTCTGTTTTTGACGGATGGGCTACCTACGGTGGGCGATACGTCGGAAGTTTCGATTCGCAATCTCGTGACAAAGTCGAATCCTCATAAGCGGCGGGTATTTACTTTCGGGGTTGGTTTCGATGTTAACGCCCCGCTGCTGGAAAAGATAGCGGGCCATTCGCGGGCGAAGGCGGAATTTGTTTTGCCTAAAGAAGATGTGGAGGTGAAGATCGGCAAGGTGTTTGCGAGACTTACCGGGCCTGTTCTTGCGGATGCTAAACTGGAAGTGGTTACTCAAAACGGTTCGGCGGCTTTGGGGCGGACGCGGGATATTCTGCCGGATGAGCTGCCGGATATGTTCGAGGGCGATCAATTGGTTTTGTTGGGTCAGTATGTGGGGGCCGAGCCCGTGACGTTTAAGATCAGCGGTAATTATATGGGTAAGAAGCGCGCGTTTAAGTTCAGGTTTGAGTTTAATAAGGCCAATTCCAAGAACGGGTTTGTTCCGCGGCTTTGGGCGAGCAGGAAAATTGCCCAACTCATCGATATTATTCGCCAGATGGGGGCCGACGGACGCGCTAACGAGAAGGATCCGAAGGTTAAGGAGTTGACCGATGAGATCGTGCGTCTTTCGACGGAATTCGGAATATTGACCGAATATACGGCGTTTTTGGCAAGGGAGGGGACGAATCTCGGCGCTAGAGATGAGGTTTTGCGGGAAGCCGGGGAATCATTTGGAAAACGTGCGATGCGGGATCGGTCAGGACGTGGGGCGGTTAATCAGACTATGAATATGCAATGGCAGATGGGACAGACGCGGCTTAACTACGATAACTTCCACCTCAACGCCAAGATGGAACGCGTGGAGATTACGAATGTTCAGCAGGTTAATGATCGTGCGTATTACCGCAGGAGCGGGCGATGGGTGGACAGCAACTTAGTTGAGAAAGAAGCGGAGGTCAAGCCTTCGAAAGTCATTGAGTTCGGATCGAAGGAATTTATCGAGTTGGCGGAGAAATTAGCGAAGGACAATCGCCAGGGGAGCATCGCGCTTCGGGGAGATATTCTTTTGTTAGTTGACGGCGAGGTTGTGCTTATTAAGACGGCGACCAACTGAAACGAAACGTTTTAGAAAGGAGTACGAAAATGGGAAAGTCTGTTTTAACAATTTGTGTCGGCGGGATTTTGATTGGATTGTGCTGTCTCGGAAATGTCGAGGCGCAGGAAGAGTCGAGCATCGTGGAAAGAAACCCGGTGATCGATATGCCGGTGCCTGTGAAAAAGCCTTTGATACAGATGGCGATTTTGCTAGATACGAGCGGGAGCATGTCGGGGCTTATCGATCAGGCGAAGGCGGAATTGTGGGCGATTGTCAATGAGTTTATATTCGCCCGGAGGCAGGGACAAGAGCCGGAACTTCAGGTCGCCCTTTTTGAATACGGCAAGAGTTCGCTTGCGCGAAAGGACGGTTATATCCGGCAGATTGTCGCCTTGACGACCGATCTGGACAAGATTTCGGAGGAGCTGTTTGCTTTGAAGACGAACGGCGGTGACGAGTATTGCGGGTGGGTGATCAGGGAGGCGACGAAATTGCTTGAGTGGAGCAGTTCGCCGGATGATTTGAAGGTGATTTTCATCGCGGGCAACGAGCCTTTTACGCAGGGACCGATTGACTATCGCAAGTCGTGTAAGGAGGCGGTCTCGAAGGGGATTATAGTTAATACGATTCACTGCGGTTCGCAACAGGAAGGAATCAACGGCAAATGGAAGGACGGCTGTCTATTAGCCGACGGGCAATACCTGAATATCGATCACAACAGGCGGACGGTGCATATTGAGGCGCCGCAGGATAAGGAGATTGCGGAGTTGAGCCGAAAGTTGAACGATACTTATGTAGCATACGGCAGGCACGGCGGTCAAGCTTTGGGACGACAAGCGGCGCAGGACAAAAATGCAGCGCGGGTTTCTGGAGAAGTTGCGGCTCAAAGGGCTATGAGTAAATCGTCGCACTACTACAACAACTCAGGCTGGGACCTTGTGGATGCGTTTGACGAGGACGAAAGCAAGCTTGAAAAATTGAAGGCTGAGGATCTGCCCGAGCCGATGAAGAAAATGAGTAAGAAAGAACGGAAAGCATATATCGAGGTTAAGGCGAAAGAGCGAGGCGAAGTACAGAAACGTATACAGGAGCTTACTGAGCAGCGGAAGAAGCATGTTGCGCAGGAGATGAAAAAGCTCAACAAAGACGGCAAGACTCTTGGTTCGGCAATAATTAAGGCGATCCGCAAGCAGGCTGAGATGCGGAACTTCAAATTCGAATCCGCCGAAAAAAACAGTGAGAAGGATGCCTCAAAGTAGTGAATTTCATGGGAGTATCATAATGGATCACAAGTACGTGATAGCGCGGCTTTGCCTGTTGACAGTGGTAATCACAAACCTGCAGGGATGTTCTTCATTGCAGCGAACTGAGTCTTTTACCTTGAGCGCAGACGAGAATGCACTCTTGCTTGCCGCCATACAAGCCGGAGAAGTCAAGAGAGTCGAGAGATTCTTAGATCGGACTGGTAACCCGAATCAGAGACTCGAAGTAGGCTACGAGTGGGGATACCCTAAGGTGGTGGGCTCAAACCAAAGCCTTACCGGCCCGCCGATTCCCATTATCGTCCGAGAAAACGTGCGAGTCCTCAAGCGGTACCCTACCGTGTTGGAGGAAGCTGTGCGGGAAGAGCGGACAGACATAGTCAGGTTACTGGTCGAGCGCGGCGCTGATGTCAATATGACGAACAGAGGCAAGACAATGCCACTCATGTACGCGGCACTATGCTCCAAACCGGAAATCGTTCAGATACTCTTAGAAAACGGTGCTAACGTGAATGCCGAGAATTCGGCTGGGGAAACAGTCTTGATGTTGGCGCACAGAGGAGGCCGAACACAGAGCATCGAACTGATAGAAGAGGCTTTGCGAAAGCATCATGACAAATAACCCAAGGGGACTTGGTAAGCCCACCCCGGTGAGTCAAAGAGGTGCGAAACATCGCAGGCTAAATGGCTGCCATAATAAAGGCGGTCCGCAAGCAGGCTGAGACGCGGAACTTCAAGTTCGAATCCGGCACGAAGAAGTAATACACTCTAAAACGGCAACGCCGTATGTCGGCGGCGGATGCTTGCGATGTGCGGTAAGGGTCAGAGTTTGAGGCCGGTGAGGTCGACTTCGATTTTCTTGTTTTGCTTTATCATCTCAGCCCAGGTCAGCATAGTATTTGCGGCGGCGGCTTCCCGGCCGAGGATTGTTGTCAGTGTGCTGTTGACACTGGGCTCTACCGTGGGATTGTCGTATACGCCGTTTACGATGCTGTTGTGGAAGGTCTTCAGGTTGCGCCTTATCCCGTCGTCGTAGAGATTTTCGACCTGCCCGCCTCGATATCCTTTCTTGTTGCTGCGGATCCAGGTTTTGCCGCTGTAGTCTGTTTCGAGATGGCCTTGCGTTCCGTAGGCATAGCACTTGCAGGAGAAGCCCTTTACGTTTCTCAGATGTTCGCCTCGGTGGTTGAGGATCAGGCCGGATTCGAACTGATAGGTCAGCGAGTATAGGTATTTTGTATCGCCGTGGGCGTCGGGCTTTGCGACGCGTGAGGCGCCCATGGCGCTGGCGGGTTTTTCGCCGGCGATCCAGAGGGCGACGTCGAGGGCGTGTATACCGGCATTGACAAGCATGCCGCCTCCGAGAGCAAGGTCGTTTACCCAGATCAGGTGGCGGAACCTGCTTTCGATATTTTCGGTCAGGGGGGGGTCTTTGAAGCCGTTATCTGTGTAAACGGAAGTGAGCATTCCGAGCCGGCCGATGTCGCCGTCGCGGGCGCGTTTGATCGCCTCGATAAAGAAGGGGTCGGTTCTTGTCTGGAAATCCACAAGGAAGACCTTCCTGGTTTTTGTAGCTTTGCGACCCATTTGCGATACGGTCAGGCAGCCGGGGACGTCGCAGGCTACGGGTTTTGCGAGATAGACGTGGCAGCCGGCGTTTACGGCGGCGGCGACATGGTCCGGGAAACAATAGGGAGGCGTTTCACAGAAGACGGCATCGACCTTGCTGTCTATAAGTCTCTTGTAAGCCAAGAGGCCCGAGAAGCAGCGGTTGGGAGCCACCCCGAACTTTTCTCCGGCGGCTTTTGCGACTTTGGGGAAGTAATCGGCTACGGATGTTACCTGGAAGCCGCCGTGTTCGCCGAGCATTCTGGCGATTTGGCTTCCACGTCCTCCGAGACCGATGCAGCCGACGGTTACGCGGGAATTTGCCGAGGATCCACGGACTTGAGCAGGTTTGAGAATCGTAGCAGAGGCGGCCGCGGCGGCTGTTGAAGCGATGAACTGCCGACGATTCATTTTACTTCGGTTTGCAGAGATTAAATTCGATTGCTGTTTCATTTGCCAACACTCCTGCGCTAATGTTTACGATTACACCGTAACCGAAATCGGTGATTTTGAATTATAATGTACTTGCGCGGGAGCTTTTAGGCAAGTTATTCGAGGTCGATTTTTTTGGAAGGCTCGAAGATTTTGACTACGTTCTTGCCAGCCTGTTTGGCGGTGTATAGCGCCTGATCGGACCGGCTTGTGATATCTTCGGGGCTGCTGTCGGATTCGCACTGGCCGAGTCCAACGCTGATTGACAGTTCAATTTGGTCGTCCTTCCACGTGATGGGAGATTTTGAAACGGCTTCAACCATACGCTCGGCGACGACAAAGGCGTCGTTGATGGATGTATTGGGCAGGATGACGGCAAATTCGTCGCCGCCATATCGTGCGGCTGTGTCTATCTGGCGAATGCACTGCTTGATTTTTTTGCTGATTTCCCTGATGACCTTATCGCCGGTTCGATGGCCGTAAGTGTCGTTTATCTTTTTGAGGTTGTCTACGTCGATCATAATCAGGGATATTTGGCCTCCGTAGCGACGGGCTCTCCAGAGTTCCTTTTCAAGAGTTTCGTAAAACCTCTTGTGGTTTGCAAGGCCGGTCAGACCGTCCATGGTTGCCTGTCGCTGGATCCTTTCGAAGAGCTTAATATTGCCAATTGAGGCTCCGACCAACTGGCTGAAGAGTTCGATCAGTGCGATATCCTCTGAGTTGAAGCTCTGGTTCTGCATTTTGTCGGCGAGATTGAGGACTCCGACCACATTTTCCTGGCAAATCAGGGGGGTTATGATGCAATTGTTGGTCTTGTAGTTATCAGCAAAGACACGCTGGGACTTTCTGATGATCGGCTTTATGTGGGTGTCTATGTCGCCGACGAGAATGAGTTCCTTGCTCTTTACGGCCATGACCATCGGCGACGGCGGATTTTGACTGAGAGATACTATTTTGTTTATGAAGAACGGATGATTGTATTTCTGCAGGTGCAGGATGTTGTTTGCCTCATCCAGAACGTACAGCGAAGCAAACCTCACGCCTAGTAATTCGGGGATGTTCTTGATACAGACGTCTGCTATTCGCTCGATGTCGAGACAGTTTACCTGTCTTGCGAGCGGAGTAATCTTCTCCACCAGCGAAATGTCAATTGCCGGGGGATTATCTGCGTTATCAGTATTCTTATCTTTTCGGTTCATAGCTCTTACGCAAGTACACTCTTGACTGACACCTGTATCGCAGGGTCGTTATGTTAGTTCGTCTAATTCGTGTATCGGATGATTAATAATTGCTGTTTGGTAAAAAGTTCGCTCATTTGGACATTTTGAAGACTGATGAGGCGACGGTAGTCTTTTGCAGGATACTCAGTAGTGATAGTTGGGGGCCTTAGGCAGCATTTTAGAAGATTAAGCAACATTTTTTCTGTAAATTCTTTTTTTGCCTGAATTAGCGGATTCGTTTTCGTTCTCCATTTCCGTTTTCATATTCAAATATCTTTTGCCAGCTACCCAATCTTCGCTG
>Ga0075123_10000980_pt1 | contig 14598 bp, 14 predicted proteins | sample AntAceMetag02UKX_FD_69808 | JGI IMG/M metagenome (GOLD analysis project Ga0075123, IMG submission 69808) | Saline lake microbial communities from Ace Lake, Antarctica - Antarctic Ace Lake Metagenome 02UKX | ecosystem: Environmental > Aquatic > Non-marine Saline and Alkaline > Saline | place... | reverse complement strand
CTTTTCCGGCACCGATCCGATAGCAGCGCCCTTTTTGCCAATAATCGCCCAACCATCTCTGAACCTAACATCACGGCAATACTGGCTGCCGATTTGTTCCAGTGCCAGATAAGCGGCCTCGGTCATTGATTGTGCACCTGAGTCTTTTATACCCGCAAGAACGTAATAATTAGTTGGAATTACATTTAAAAACTCCACCATGGCTGCCACATCTTCAGGACTGTCATGAGAATCAAAGCTCTGGAATTCTACAATGTTACCATAAACATCACAAACAGCAATATTGTGTCCTCTTCTTGCGTCTGCCACTGAATTTGAATTAATAAATATCACTGTGACATCAAGATCATCGCGCCCGGAAGATTCAACACGGAATATTGTTTTTTCAAGTAAAAGTTGAATGCCGTTTTGAATAAGCTCTGTATTTACAAATTTATTGTCTTTAAATTGACTAAATTCTTGCTGAGTCCAGCCAAAATTATCGTCCATTTTAAAACAGGAACTAACCCAATTATCCTGTATGCTGTCTTCGGTTTTTCGACAACGCCAGAAATAGAGCGTATTTTTTTGCAGTTGTGGCTGCCATTTTGTAACAATAATACCTTCAGGAATCGATTCCGATTGAATTAAAGCATTGCTGTTAAAATTAGTTGTCGTATCAATTTCAAAATAATATCCCGGATTTTCAGTATCTGAAGCTGGATTATTTATTTGTAATCTCGGATTTAATTCAGTTACGATTTGATTGTCTTTGGGCATGGAAACAGTAATCCGGGAAGAGCCAACAAAAAGAGAAGTGGTGATCCGATTATTGGTTTCATCTGCCTCAGCTAAAACATTATCCGGGTCTATTGTGAATTCAAGCGAATGCTCCCCGGCTTTGTCACTAATTTCCAGCGGAACAGTAATCGAATCCAAGTAGCCAATCGGTTGAATCTTTCTGTTAAATATTTCCGCAGCAGCGGCTGATTTAAAATTATCAGTAATCTTTAACTGAACGCTGTCCACCGTTGCCATTCCATAATTAAATATTTTAACATTAAATTGCACTAAAGAATCATCTTCCACCGGCGTTAATGGAGCCCAATTAACACTGCTTTCTGAAATTATAAGATCGGGCTTGTCAGGAAGGGTTAAATTTATTGCCGGATCTCCCAAAAAGGAATATTGATAAATGACACTTTTTGTATAAACATTATTAGACAGCGCGCCCCATAATTTAATTTTCGAAAAAGCCAGCGCCTTTCCCAGTTGATGAACAGTGTCTTTCAGAACAGTTTCAAACAACTTATTAGCAAATTGATCATCCTCATAAACAAATCCCCATCCTGAAGTTCCAACAAACCCGATTGCGCCTGCCTCAGAATAATTTACAAAATTCTCCCCAAAATTGGTAATTTCCGGGTTGGCAAATCTGCCGGTATGGCAGGTGAGGCTGGTTACAAAAGGCAGGCACTCGCTGTTTTCCAATTGAAAAATCTGTTCATCGTGGAACATCAACTCCCAGGTACCGCTTCCACCATGACCAATAAAATTGACCCACAATTTCCCTTTATTAATCGCTTCGATAATTTCTTCTCGCTTTTCTCCTTCGTAAAGTCCATCCAGCTCTTTCGAAATCACAACAGGCACACAACTTGACGGAGGAGGCGTGACATATTTATTTATTATCCCTGTTGTCTGGCTGCCAAACCTTATTTGCTCTGTATCATTAAAGCCGCCATTAATAAATAGAAGCTGCTTCTTCCAATCGGCGCTGGGAAGCGCTGCATATTTTTCCACCTTGTTGAATATCTGTTCCCCCATTTCATTTGTCTCAATCGCCAGCCTGCCAATAAACATGTCCGGCAGAACATCGTCCTCACCGTCAAAGCAGACAAACCAGTTATCAGTTACCGGGTTGCCATAAGTCGGCACATAATCTTGTTTTACACTGGTGGGTGAATTTTTCTTTGGGTCCCAACTGGCATCGCCGATAAGCAAAACGAAGATTGGCGCCGGCTGCTGCCAATTTTGATAGCTAAAAGTGAGAAATTCCTTAATGGCTTTCGCGTTTTTGATGCCGTAATTAAATTCGTCATAAATATCCTCAATATCCAAAAGTTTGGTACGGTAATTTCTTGCTGCCCAAAATGCGGCAAACTTATCCGCACAAAAGCGGAAATTTTTATGAGTGATAAAAATGTAATCAGCGCCGTTTTCGGCATTTCTTAAATTTCGATATTGATCAACAATTACACTGTCAGGTTTTAACATTGAATCTATTGTTGCTATGAAATATTTTTCATTTTCTATAAAATGATCCTGAAATGTTAGATGTTTTAAATCCTGATGATAAGTGAAAAGTGTGTCAATGAGTGTAGCATTTCCCTGACCAGCCGGGACAAGCAACTCGGGAACCGTTCCTTTTTCCGCGCCTTTTCTTCCCAGTAAAACATAAGAATCTCGAAAACCAACCTGCCGGGTTAACGCACCCCCCAACGACTCCATCGCCAGATAAGCAGCTTCAGTCATGCGGTAACTCCCCTCATCTCGAATCGCCACCATTACAATTTTATCTTCGTCAATTCGCAAAATGTAAGCTGCCATACTGTCCGAATTTTCTGTTTTATCCAGCGTATCAAACCAGCGTGTATCCACAAGAACTCCTGTGCTGGTATCAAAAACAGCAATGTTATGACCACGATTGCCTCCCCTGATGGTATTGTCTGAGTTAATTTCAATCTGAGCGAAATTACCGTCATCAAAGCCAGCAGAAAAAAGTTTAAAAATAAACTGCTGTTCATTTTTTAATTCATAATTTGAAATGAAATAATGTTGCGTTAAATTATAAACGCTTATTGTATCAGAAGTTAAATTCCATAAAGATATTCTGGCGTCCTGTTTTTTTTCAACATCGAATTTTAATTTGTTGTCGGCAAATTGCACCGTTGCCGGATAAGTTAATTCCATCCAGTCAAAATAAAATGAATTAATTTCCGCCCCGGTTTCAATAGATTTTATAGCAACATTATTCAACCCATTTTTTAATAATGAATTTTCGAATGTTGCGGTGTAAACTATTTCCTCTCGACCGTCAAAACTAACCTCTCCAATTTGATTGTTATTGATTTCAAATTGAGCCCAATGATCAGGATTAACTGTGTCGATTGTTGTTCCTCTCAAGAAAACTTTTAACGTGCACAATTCCATTGTTTCCGAATCAACATTATTCAGTAATGTGGAAAATTTATATTCATCGTTTCTGTAAAACCGTTTCCAGATCCAGCCCTCGCCGGGCACTTCTTCCGTGTCAATAATGGTTTTACTTTCATCTCCGTGATAGAAAGACAAATCCTTTTCAATATGAATTGTTTCACGATATTTTGTCAGCTCAGCAAAATTCCCTGTCAGGCTTTGTTGTTCAGCGAACCTTTTTCCATTTGCGCCGCCCAGGGTCAGCCAATAAACATTGGTGTTGGTATAATCATCATAATATGAATCATCTCCATGTTTTTGCTGTCCATAAAATTCTATAAAATCAAACGAATCAAATACGCCGTCTTCTTCTCCCGCAACTCGAATTGGAATTTCCTGTCCCAGATAATAAACTTTAATTGTTCGCGGGTCGAATGTGTCCAAAGGAATATTGTAACTCAACAAATCATCATAGCTTAAATGATAAACATCATCTTTGCTGATGTACAATTTATAGTATAAATAATCAGGATTGTGCCAATTTCCCTGTCCGCTAAATATTTTTACTTTATTGCTTTTTTTCTGCCAATTCTTTGCAACCGAGTAATTGACGAGCGCCTTTTGATAAACGGATTCAAACGGGTCGTTTGGCAATAAAATAACATTTTGTTTTTGATTCTGCTGACCGGGATTATAGACAATCTCAATTTTTAAATTCGCGTATTTCCTGATTATCTTTTTCTGTGGGTTAAATTGAACAGGATATATTTGCAGCTTGACTACTTTTTGATCGCGAACTATTTGCGAAGCTGCTATCTCAGCGAGTGAAGAAGGAAAGAATTTATCTGATGAATAAATTTCTTGGTCTATCTGATACTTTTCGCTTACCGAGCCGCCTTGTTCATTTTCTTCAATAAAAATATTTGGCGCCGGGCACAACGAAACATCAGAAATTTCTTCAAATTGCGATTCAAGAATGCGTACCTCCGGGGATGAAGAAAAAGGGATACCCAAAAGTACGCAAATAACAGGTACGTTTGGGAATCCCGGTTTGTTCAAATACGCAAAGTTGTCGTGAGCTTCAATTTTTTGAAATCGAGAGCCATTGATCTGGACATCGACGAATGAAATATCAATCGGTTTTAGTTTTAATATGATACTCGTTTGATCGGAGAGTACAATTTCGATATTGTTTGCACAAAAGACTTCATCAGCTAATAATAAAGTTAATAATGCTGCTAAAAATATTTTTTTCATTTCTTTAGTTTTACAATTAAAATCCTGTATGCTTATCCCGTATTTTTTAATCGAAACAAATAATGACAAATTTAGTTGTTTCCCGTTTTTGTTCTGATAAGTGCTTCAATTTCACGAATAAGTCGAATTATATTTAATCGGGTAAAACTCATACCTGATGCTGGAATACGGTTATGCTTGATGTCTGGTGGAATATGTTTATGATGAGGATGAGTGCTTTGTAGATTTGGTTCATTAGGATGTGGTTGTGAGTCATACCAAAACAACTTCTTGTTACCTTGCCAAACTTCATACCCGTACCAATCTATGACAGCAGGTAAGCGATCGTATAAAATTCTCTCTCTAACAACTAAACGTATTTCATGTTCAAATAACAATTCCCCTGATACTTTTGCAAGAGATGTTCCTTTGCGGATAAAAGTTAAAGTAGAATGAAGCACTGATGGGAATTTTTCTGTAATTGTATATAGAAATAATTCGTAATCTTCAGGGGTTCGTAACGTATTGTTCATAGGGCTTCCCGAATCAATCCTGATATACTGGTTGTTTTTTTCTGTACTCTTTGAATTTCATTACGGTAATCGACTTGTCGCTTAAGCCAGGTTTTATATACGCTTGCCCACTCACCAAAGTCCAATACCCAATTATCATCATCAGGCTCTTCACCGCTAATAAAAGAAGCATAAAAAATTTCTGAACGGATACCGTATTTACGCTCAAAGATCAAAAGCTCTTCTTCAAGTGCATGAATATCAGATAGAATATCTTGTAAATTCATCGTTGATCTCCGATAATTTCCTTTGGCGTTTTAAAATATGTTGAAACTTTTCTCATTAAGTCATTTACTGTACCACTGGCAACATTCCCAGTATTATAGTTATATTCGGCTTCTTTTGCTCTTGTGGCAATTTGATTCCTTCTCAACTCGTGTATGCGTTTACTAATTGTTTGCACAATAAAGTCTTGTCCATCCAAAGGAAGAGAAGAAACATTTTTAAGTATATCATTTATTATCATTGATTCTTGCATAGCCTATAATCCTTTTATTGTCTTTTATAATATCCCGAACAGACCTTTTGCTAAATTCTCCTCTTTCAGCTTGTTCTATTCCAATAGAGACTACTTCGTTAAGTTTACTCAGTTTCATCTGATTCTTGTGATTTCCAGGGGTTTAGTAAAACGACTTTGCTTTGTTGCATATCCGAAATATTTCGTGTTACTACAGTTAAATTATATGCAAGCCCTGTTGCAGCAATGAGGCTGTCAATTGCTGGCATTGGTTTACCTTCAAGTTCAGCGCTTCCCTGAATTTTGCCCCACCGAATTGCTACATTAATATCGATAGGTATAATTCTGTTTTTAAATCTCTCTTTAAGATCATGCTCTATCCACTGAGATAATGTAGCTTTTTTTGATATATTCGATATTTTTTCTATCCCTTTGTAAATTTCTCCAAAGGTCAATGTGCTTAAAAATAAATTTTGTTCATCATTTCTTGTAATCCAATTAATTACATTCTCATTAGGTCTTTTTTTAATAAGTTCATAGATTACACAGGTATCAATCAAATATTTCATAAATTTATCTCTCTTGGTAAATCTTTATTTCTATCAATTTTCAAATCAAGCTTAGCAAGAGGTGATTTTTGGAAAAATCTAAACAAATCAATTTTTGGTTTTGATAATTTTTTAAAATCATCAAATGCTAATATTACTATTGCTTTTTTACCATGTTTAGTTACAATCTGCGGACCTTCTTTTTGTGCACTTTTAACAAGATTACTAAATTTATTTTTGGCATCTTGTAATTGCCATGTGTTTCCATGCATAATTTATCTCCTTTTAATAATGTCTAGTCTGTCTATAATATAATAATACTTTTATAAAATGTCAATCTAATCTTCTTGATAGCAAATATTAAATTCATTGCCGTTGAGTTATTTTAAAACTTCTGCACAGTCTGTATTACTTAAAAAAGTAATAGTTAACCTCTCTTTTTTATTGCCATGTGAAAAAAATGATTTACGAATAAATTGGAAATCCCGATTTATCGGGGGATTAACGATTTTTGATTTATGAAGGAATTGAGTATGAAAACAGAAGTTTTAAATCAACAATACTTCTAAAATCGTAAATCGTTAATCCTTGAGAATGAATGGATTGTTGATTCAATTTGTGCAATATACTTACTTATATTCAAAAGTTATCTCCTCAAACGACACCAAATTTTTCTTTAACTTTGCCATTGTCTCAATTTCTCCTTCCCATTCTAAAAGCTCCATATCATCTACCTTACCATAAAGGGACTCTCGATCAAGTTTTCCATACTTTTTTTCAAATTCTATCAGTTTTTTCTGTGTCCTCTGGACGACGTTTCTGAGGAGTTCTGTTTCTGTATGTATTGCATATCTAATTTTTCTTTTAGTCCAGTCATTGTTTGTCTTTACAATAAGTTTTGTCATTTCTAACCTCTTTTTTTATGTTAGATTTTTTTATACTCAGTTAAAATTTAACAATCACTTTCTATTTCTAATAAGAAAATACAATATGAAATCCCATTCTTATTTTAATAAGATCTTTTCCTATTCTGTATTCAATCACATGAAAAAAAACATAGCGCTGGTTTAACTTGCAAAACCGCTACACAGAAACTGAAGCAATGAACAAAATTAAAAATTTCCACACCGAACTCAAATTGAAGCATGGCAGTTAGGTCAAGTTGAAACCGATGTTATAACAATATTTATAATAAATTACACAAAGTATTCTAATCGCGCCAAAACCAATTATTAAAGTAATGCTAGTTGAAGTGATATGGAAAATCCATGGAATCGTGAAGCACTCGAACAATTTCTATGGTTTTGTTTGCAATACGATAAAAAATCACATGTCTTCCACAATGGTGACTCATAGGAGAGCCTGCAAGTTCATATCTTCGTATTCCAATGTTTGGATTCTCTGCAAGCGTAATAAAACTCTTTTCCAATTTGCTTAGATATTTTCTTGCCTGGTTTTGGCCCCATTGTGAATTGGTGTATTCCCATATATCATCAAGGTCAATATCTGCTTCTACTGTAAGTTTATATTTAGACATAAAATTAACTTTGTTTTACCGGCTCATTGTCTTTTATAATATCCCGAACAGACCTTTTGCTAAATTCTCCTCTTTCAGCTTGTTCTATTCCAATAGAGACTGCTTCGTTAAGTTTACTCAGTTTCATCTGATCGTGTTCTACTGTTCGTAAAATAGCTTCCCGAATAAATTCTGAAGCGTTCTGGTAGCCACCGGAAATTATTTTGTATTCAATAATTTTTTCCAGTTCTGATGAAAGTATTATTTCCATAAAAAACTCTCTTAATTGTTTTAGATTAATTGTTGTTTATTTCATTAAATATCGCTATTATTTTGAATATTTGCAAACAAAATTTATCAATTGACATACTGGCGAAAAAAAATTTTTATTGAATTTATCAATACCATTTCAGATATTATAGTTATAGACGGTATAGCTATACTTCTTTATAAATCCTAACAGTTGATTTAATGTGCTTTCCTGTTGATTCACCGCCTGTTCTTATTCCGAATTAAAAAATATTGTATAAATCCCATTTTTTTTACTCCCCAAACAATTGTCACTAAAATCAATAGCAGTAAAGCAAGGCTGTATCGGCTGCCGCTGATAAAAATCACCACACCAATTGCGCCCCAGGTATAACTTACCGCGTTCATAAGCAACACAACTTTTTTATGACTCAGCCCCAGGTACAACAAGCGATGATGAATATGTTCCTTATCTGCCATAAATGGATGGACCCCTTTTCTCAAGCGCCGAACAATAGCGAGCAGGGTATCGGTAATCGGAATTCCCAATACAATAATTGGGATAAGAATAGCTACGGCAGACGAGTCGCGAAACGTACCATTTATTGAAAAACAGGCTAACATAAAACCCAGGGAGAGACTGCCGGAATCGCCAAGAAATATTTTTGCCGGGTTAAAATTAAAAATTAAAAACGCAGCCAACGAACCAGCAAGTATAGCAGCAGGAAAAGCTGAAGCAATATTTCCAAACCATAACGAAATAAAAACCATTATACACGCTGCTCCGAAACTAATGCCTGCTGCCAGACCGTCCAAACCATCGATCAGATTAATGGCGTTAGTAATACCGACAATCCAAAACAAAGTTAATGGAATGCTGAACTCACCTAAAATTAGTTGCCCGCCGAACGGAATTGAAATGGCGGAAATTTTATAACCGAACAGAATAACAACCATTCCCGCCAGAATTTGCACGCTAAACTTTTGATAGCAATTTGCGCCTTTAATATCATCATATATGCCAAGCAGCAAAATTAAAAAACCGCCGATCAAAAAGACAGAAATTTCTCGTATCAGCGCCTGTAACTGCTGATCTGCAAACAACGCGATGATTAAAAAGCTGACCACAAAAGCGATAAAAATAGCTATCCCGCCTAATAAAGGTGTACGATTTTTGTTCACCGAGCGTGGATTCGGTTTTGCGTTTATGCTATATTTAAAAGCTATTTTTCTGACCAATGTCGTAAGTATAATGGTGACAACAAACGCCACAATACTCGTACTAAGAAGTAAGGTCATGATCAGCTCCATTGAATAAACATTATGAAAAACTATTCTGTTTATAAGTAATTTTAGTTTTCGCCCAGAACTTAAAATTAAATTAATAGTTTGTATATTACACTATTACACTTGAGTTATAATTCGTCAACAACTCGTTATAAATTCTTTCTATTTTTTTTACATTTGTTGATATATTAAATTCTTTCTTAATTCTCTCGCTGCCCCTTTTTCCCATTTCTTTGGCTAATTTTTTATTGTTCAGTATTGTTACTATCCTGTTTGCCAACTCTTCTGGGTTATTTGGCTGAACCAGATAACCACTTACTCCATCAAGCACCAGTTCGTTGTTCCCTTTAATATTTGTAGCAACAACTGGTTTACCAGCAGCCATTGCTTCCATTATCGACAAAGACAATCCTTCCCATAATGATGTTTGTACAAAAACATCTAATACTTTCAAAATCTCCGAAACGTCTTTTCGCCAGCCAAAAAATATTACTTTATCTTGAATTAACAATTGTTGAACTAAATTTTCAAGATCGTTTCTTAAAGGTCCATCACCTACAACAAGAAAAATTGTATTGGGCATTTGTTTTAAAACGATTGGTATTGCCTTAATGAAAATTTGTGGTGCTTTTTGTTTCCAAAGACGTCCTACAGATCCAACCACTTGATAATCTTCGGGAATATTAAGCAATTCTTTTTTTTTCTGAACATTTATTATATAATTATTATTGTTTAATGGAATGCCGTTATAAATTTTTACTAATTTATTTCGTCGTGCTAATTTTCTTTTTTTTGCAAATTTATAATCATCACTATTTACAATTATAATTTTGTCTGCCACTAACCCGACAAGCCTTTCTAAAAATTGATAAATTACATCTTTCCATTTAAATGAAAATTGATGAAATGCAAATCCTTGAACTGTATGAACAATGCAATCTATCCCAGCTGCTTTAGCAGCAAAACGACCAAGTAATCCCGGTTTGGAAGAATGAGTATGAACGATATCATACCTTGCTTTTTTAAACATTTTATAAAGCTTTAAAAAAGCGAGTGAATCATAATAAGGATTGATTTCTCTTCTCAATTCGGGAAGAATGATATATTTGATATTTTTCTTTTTTAGCGATTCTGTTAGTTCGCCTTCAGATTGGCACAGAACATTAATGTCATATTTTTCCCGATCTAAGCGTACCAATACGCCATACATTGCTTTCTGAACGCCACTAAATATTGACAATAGTTGAATGTGAACTATCGAAATCTTTTTTTTCTTCACCATTTGTTGCTCTATAAGACGTAATCTATTTCCGAAAAATTTTTTATTCTTCTACTCTGAATTAACTTGCGCTTTTTGATTATTACCTTAAGGTTTGCAAAAACGTAATAAGGAGCCTTGAAAAGCTTACGATCAAATAGAAGAGCGTAACTCCAGATAAGAGTCTCAAAAATCAAAACATGGATGCTGAATTTTAAAAGAAAATTAAAACTTGAATTTTTAATTAATGTTAAATATCTATTTTTTAAAATGTGATATTTTATTTTTGAAGATTTATTAAAAAAATTAAACTTTAAATATCTCCTTTTGTCATCTTCATATTTGCCCCTATAATGGTAAATTTGTGATTTTGGTTCATAAACACATTTCCAACCAAATAATTGTGCGCGCCAGCCCATGTCTAAATCTTCATAATATGCAAAATAATCCTCATCTAAATACTGATCATTTATTTTAACATCATTTAGCATTCGTCTCCGATAAAATGGCGCTGCACCGCATGTTGCAAAAATTAATTCACTATTATTCATAGCTTCGGATTCTTTACGACCATAGTCTCTATCCTGAGCGCGTCCATTCTTTGTTAAATACAGACCCGTAGAATCGATTATCTGTACTCTTTGACAATTATCCGGTTCCAGTCTTAGAATTTTACCACTTGCTGAACCATATCTCTCATTACCATCCATTACCGCTACGAAATGCTGAACACAATCGTTTTTTAACACGACATCCGGATTAAGTAGCATTACATATTTAGCAAAGCTTTGTTGAATTCCAATATTATGCCCAGCACAGTAGCCTAAATTTTTACTATTTTTAATAATCTTTATGCTTTTATATTTTTTCTGTACAAATTGTAAAGAACCATCAATAGAAAAATTATCAATAAAAATTATCTCTATATTCCGATAGGTTTGATTCAAAACAGAATCAAGACAATTTTGAATAAACCTCAAAGCGTTCCAATTAACAATAATAACCGAAACTAACGGTTTGGCGAAAATGTTGTTATTTTTTTTCTCCATGTCATCAACGAACAAATGTATTTTGCATTTACGTTTCGGTTACTTTGGATTTTATTTCTTTTATCAAGAATGTCTGCAATCTGTTTTAAAAAATCAATTTTTCCCTTTATTGCATCTTTACCTTGTTTCAAAAAAATACATTTAGCCAAGGATATCAATGAATGTAATAAATGTAAGAAAAAATGTGGAAAAAACAGTTCTGCCGGCATGTTTTTTAGCCAAACGATCTCAAAGTTACGCTGGCTAAGATATGTGTTGAGCTTGCTTTTGTAACCAGCAGTAGCGCTTACATGATGGAGCACCTTAGCTTTACTTGCAAAATAGCAGCGATAACCGAAAAGTTGTGCTCGAAAACTTAAATCAATATCATCATTATAAGTGTTTATAATTGGATCAAACCTACCAATGTCATCCAGAACGGATCGACGGAAAATTCCTGCTCCGCAACAAGCGCCAAAAACATACCCCTGGTTATCATATTGACCGACATCCTTTTCTAACCAGCCGATTTTATACCCTACTCCCGATTTTAAATAGCCGATGCCAACATTATCCAGTAAATTTTTGTTATCATAAAAAAGCATCTTTGATGAACAAAAACCCACTTCCTTTCTTACATCCAAAATTTTTACCAGTTCAAGTAGCCAATCTTTATCAACCTTTGTATCGTTATTCAAAAAAGCAATATATTCTCCCCCTGCTATTTCTATTCCTCGATTATTTCCACAGCCAAAGCCATAATTTTTGTCCAATTTCAGAATATTAACCCAGGGGAAATTGTTCTGAACAAAAAAGCCAGAGTTGTCTTTTGAACCATTATCTACTAAAATAAGTTCAAAATTTTTATAGGATTGATTCGCAAGAGCACTTAAGCAATCCCCTAATAGATGTTGACCATTCCAGTTTACAATAATTACACTGATTTTAATTTTGTAGTTTGATTTTGCCATATTCTTTTCTAAACATTTCGAAAAAAACCATCATCAGTGTTATGTACCCGATTCCCAACGAACTCATAATAAAAGGATTAGTTCCAGATGTAAAAATAAGCCCAATCATTCCAGCAATCAATCCAATACTCAATGCTTTGTTTGAACCCAGGCTCATCCTTTTTGTTATTTTTGAAAAGTAAACGAATAGATAAACCATAATAAATGTCCAAATCGCAAATCCTAAAACCCCAAGCTTTATTAACAAGTCTAAGTAGCCCAATTCAATAGCAAATCCCTGGTATCCTTCTAATACTTTTCCATATCCTGAACCCAAAATTGGGCTTTGTATTATTTGCTCAAAACCTTTTGACAACTGTAAAACACGATATTGCACTGAAAAATCCGAACTATATTGAAAAGAAGAAATGAGTCGTTGCCATACAAACAAGGCAGGTGAAAATTGAAAACAACGTGAAACGAACTCAGATAACACACTAATAATCAAAAAGATCATCCCAAACTTTAATTTATATTTTGCACTATTAATCCTGTGTAATATCCAAAATAGTGATACAAAAAATCCGACCCAGAAACCGCGAGTAAAGCTTGTAATTAATGCAATGCCTACCACAAATAAAAAGAAATAATAATACTTTTTCTGTCTGGTAGCAGGATCAAAGATAAGTTTGCTTATAACGATTGCAAGACCAATCTGCCAGAAAATAGCGCTCTTAAAATACAGGCGAAATATATTTTCCGACTGAAGAAAATATGCTTTCCCAATTTCAGTCGTCCTTACAATCTGGTCTATTTGATTAATATCTATGACTTTGAAGATGAGCATCAAATAGCAAAAATTATTCAACAAAGCCAGAATAAATATCCCCCATAAAAAAATATCGATGACAGTTACAATTTCAGATTTGTTTTTCAGTATAATGATCAATGGAAAAAATGCTAAATAGAAAAATTGGCCGTTGCAATCATCAAGCATAAAAGAAATATTATTACCTTTGAGTACTGCAATGCCAAATCCCCAAATTAGAGGAAGAACGACGCCCATTATGATAGTGGGTACAATAAACGGACTTTGCCGGAACTTTCTTTTACCTAATGCAAAAAGCATAAAAGCCATTACGAAAAGGACAGCATAAAGTAATATACGTATGGAAAGCCCACCCGGTACAGTCAGCCAGCGACCCGCTCCACTTATAGCGATTTCCAAGAATAAAAGCCCAACTAAATATTTAGGTTTAACGACAAAAAAAGTTGAAATTACCGCCAGAAAAAGACCAACGATTAGCAGGGTGAATATCTTTGTTAAAAAAAAGTAAAATAGGATAAAGAGCAATAAAATTAAAAGATCGCCATAACACCGACAATATTTTCTGAAAGTTAACCATGTAACAGTTTCTATTGTTTTATTTAAGTAAGACATTATATTTACAAGAGACTATTATATTCATTTTCAAGTTTTTGACAAATTATCGGCCAGGCATATTTTTTCTCTATTATTTCCCTGCTAGCATTTACCATTCTGTCTATATCGTTATTATTCCCTGTTAACAAATCCACAACTCTTTTGGAAAAACTTGCCGGATCATCCTCAATAAAAGCATGGATATTTCGTTTAATGTCTATTCCAGCAACTCCCAACGAAGTGGAAACCACGGGTATTCCCCATGCCATGGCTTCTATAACTTTGCCTCTAAAGCCGCCACCCGAAATAATCGGACAAACAAAAACATTTGACTGTTTTAAATAGTACCGTACATCAGACACTTCACCGACCAGCCTCACACAAGGATCCTGCACCAGCTTTTCAAAAACTGAAGGAACATTTGCCCCGACTATGTTAAAAATTATCTCCGGTACTTTTAGCTTAATTTCTGGAAATATATGATTATAAAAATATAATACTGCTTCTTTATTGGGATAGTGTTTATAATTTCCTATAAAAACGATATTCTGTTCAGTTGTCTTTTCATTGATTTTCTTCTTGTTAAATTTAAAAAATGAACTATCCACTCCATTGGGTATTACTGATATTTTGAGCTCTGGTCTCAAGGATTTTAAATAATTTTTTTCTTCAGAAGTAATTGTAAAAATTTTATCTGTCTGATTGCATATTTTCAATTCATAATTCCGTATTTTTACATATTGCCAGTAGTAAAAAACTTTTTTAAAGCTGTTTATTGATCTCCATTTCTCGTTCAGTACTCTTGAAATAACCTCATCAATGTTCAATATAATTTTTATTGATGGCTTAAGCTTCAATAGATTTAAATAACCACCTAACAAAACAAACTCAATATGG
>Ga0075123_10000979_pt1 | contig 14619 bp, 15 predicted proteins | sample AntAceMetag02UKX_FD_69808 | JGI IMG/M metagenome (GOLD analysis project Ga0075123, IMG submission 69808) | Saline lake microbial communities from Ace Lake, Antarctica - Antarctic Ace Lake Metagenome 02UKX | ecosystem: Environmental > Aquatic > Non-marine Saline and Alkaline > Saline | place... | reverse complement strand
GCTTCCTTCCTCTCAAAACATGTAAGCGGTTCTGTCACAGCACGGAAGACTTGGCTTTTGCGATTTGCCGGTGGCAAGGCAACAACAGTAAACAGGTTAACAAGCTCCCAGTGGTCTCCCCGGACGTGAACAATGATCCGCTTTGCCAGCGAAGCGCCGCCAACAGACAAGACGAGCATTGCCGCCAGATCAACCGGAACTTGATATGATTCCGCAACTGCTGCGCAGAATTCGCACAATACGCACAATTCCCTCGGAAATGCTTCGAGAGGAAATGTCGGCAGGTTAAAATGTCCCAGTGGCGCTGGTAATTCCCATTTGCTCTCAGCCGGTTTGGCCGTTTCTACCAGTTCGAGCAACTTGTCTTTATCTCCACCGTCGTCCAACCAGTCGGATACATCGCCTTTTTCCGGCAGACCTGGCAATTCAAGTATCCGTGCCTCAACTCCGGCACGGGCCAGACTTTCAACTACACGCTCAGCGTGCTTTCTCCCGGAGTCATCATTATCGGGGATGACAGCCACGAGCTTGCTGTCGTTCAAAAATTCGCTGTAGCTATCATCCCATTTATTGGCCCCCATCGCACAAGTAGTAGCAACCAAACCCTCATCGTAGAGTCGATCAGCATCTTTCTCACCTTCAACGACGAAGATCCAGTCGGTCGGGCTTGCTTGTAGCAGTTCCGGTAAGCGATATAACACCCGCCGGACTCCCTCAAGCGTCCACTTCCATCCACCATGACCGTCAGGCCGTCTTTGTCGGAAGTCTTTAGGCTCGTATCTAACAACCTGATACAATAACTGGCCCGATTCATCCCTGTAGTAATAAGTTGCTGTGATTTTCTTTTCAGCCACGGTGTACCCCCTTGCCCGAGTCCGCTTGCCTTGAGTCTGTTGATTCTGCGCCGAAACTAAGCACCTGAGAGGCCTGTTTAGAACTGTCCTTGTAAGGTCTGTAAGGATATAAAGGACAGGCTAAATCACTGCACAGCCTCACTTCTTCCTTTTGCCACTGGACACACATTAGACAGAAGGCTTTTGTCGCTGCCTTCATACTCTTGCCCTTCATCGCCTTGTCATAGTTCGCCCTGTGAATCTTTGGCATCGCAGCCCTGCGTTCGTCAATCATTTCCTTACGCGTTCGCATTATTTCCCCCCTGCCTGCTGCATAGCCTCAAAGGTTTTTCTATCTGGACAGTCCCAAGCTATATAATCCTTGATGTCCTTTAGCCTCCAACGAACACTGCCGCCGATGCGGACTGGAGCAGGAATTTTTCCAGCGGACGACAACCTAAACCAACTCCGCTTACTCAACCTGCAAAGCTTAGCTGCGTCCTTGGCCGTTAATAACTGGATGTTTGAGTTTGTGTTCTGTTCCATGACAAATGCTCCTAACTAAAAAGTATCAATTCATTTTCGTTGACTACGTTAGGCAGGAGATATTCAGAAATGACATTGAATAAAGAGAAATGTCGCTCATAAGGGTGGTTTGAGTGCGGATTTCAAGCACTAAAAAATTATTCGTTTATTCATATTCGAGGTTAAAAGTGAATATGAATATCTTGTGGGGCTATTCTTGATCAGGTTCGACTATTCCGTCTACCCCAAAACTTCCATCTTTGAGTTTTTTCATAAACCCAGATAATTTCCCTCCTACGAAGCACCGCTTATAATTATTCATAGGTGGATCTCCAAACAAGCGTTTCATCTCCCGATGAACTTTAGACTGGTTCCAATCAGTAGCTTTTTCTAATTCCTTCTGCGTGGCTGGTTCAAGATTGACTTCTTTTTTTCCAATGCCGTGATGGTCCATTAAGGCAGCAATAAGTTGAGTCTTATCTTTGTTCCGTGAAGAACCACCTGGGGCTTTTGGGCCAGTCTTCTTCTTTTTGCTAATCTCATTTACCTTCTCTGTTTCTGCCGATGATATCATAAAATCAGCCTCAAGCTTAGCAGCAAGGTCTTCTAAAGTGCTATGATATTTCCCTTTGAGTTCAGGAAACGTATTAGAGTAAATGTCATCCAGCTCTGCTTCACACATTTCCATTATTTCTCTATCATTCTCTGCGCTAAGCTCTTCTGACCAAGGAAAAGTCTCTCCAGAAGGAGAACCAGCAAAACCAAGCCTTTCGCAGATGTGTTTTACCTCTCTATGCAATTTTACCAAGGCAATTAAGGTTTCTCTTATCTGTGGATCTTTGAGTTGTATGAATAACGTTTGTGCCAAATCTTTTGCAACAGCAATATCCTCAATGACCTGGTTTGAATTATACTCATCTGAATCAGGGAATGGGTTGCCCCCATGACCCAAATTAGCAATTCGCTTATCTATATGCAGCAACTGTTCAGCTAAATCTTGCAGGGTAGGTTCTATTCTTGCAAAGTCAGCTTTCACCTCTTCAAACGCGCGATGTATCCAATCTCTTGTGTCCCTATTAGACCTATAACCTTCATATTCACAATATCTCCATAAACCGTAAATCCAGTTGGAACGGAAACGCCAGTCGCCGCCATGCATTGTCTCATTATAGATAGGTCTTTCAGGTATGCTCGCATCGTGAATGGACGTAAGTAGAGCGTACCAACATACAAGCCGGTCTGCATCGGAGGATGGCCTTGACTGTTCCCATCTATTGGCTAACAGTAACAGTCGCTCGGTAGGTGGGGTTAGAAAAAGCCGGAGGTCCCTGTTATTAGCTGGAGGCCCACAGAAGACGACCGGTTTTTCGTACCATACATAATTCTCATAACCCTCCGGTAGTTCTTCCCATAGATCAGGAACATCCACCTCGTTTATTTCCTCATCTGTCATCTCCCTCGCCGTCTTTCCCCACTTCTTCCTTTCCAGCTTTTCTATTGCCGCTTGGAGTGTGGTATCAGCTTCAGCAGCCTTCTTCAATTGCTCCCGCTCTTTCTCATGTGCTTCATTCTTCTCGCAGAAGACCTTTACCTGGCTGCAAAAACGAGCCTTCTTCGCAGGATCACGAACCAGCTCATAAACCTTATTTGCTATTTCCCGCAAGAAGTTTTTATGTTCTTGCTCGGTGGCCTCTGCGTCGGCCCTGACTTGCTTGGGCTTGCCATGCGCAATCGCTGCCACTTCTTCACTCGTATTGCCAAGGCCATTCCTTGCAAGACCAAGCAATAGCTCACAAGCATTGGCAGATTCAAAGAAGAGGTTATTGATAAGTGTGGCTGAATAGGGAGACTTGACCCAACTGAGAGGTTCAGGCTTTACAATGTCGTTCAAAGCCAGCACCCACCGTTCCACAGGGTCTTCCACACAAATCGTGTGGGCTGGTATTATGCCACAATCTTCAGGCATTATTCTGGCGAATAATTCTCCGGCCTTTGATGCGGTGATAGCAAACCGCATGGCCATTGTGCCCATATCGGCACTCTCTTCTGGGTGAAGAAACACGCAATGTTGGCCGGACACATTTGACTTGTACCAGGACCCCTCCTTATCGTTAAACCAAGACATGAGAATGTTGCCATGTTCAAACCACATCCGAGATTCCAGCAAACTCTCATACAGGTTCCAAGCGGGTTTCACCAAGTCACTGGGCCATTCCACTTTGAAGTGTCCAATCCCCACTACCTGTTGAGCCAGAGCCTTGAATTGCTCTTGCAGCATTCGTATCTGCGATGTCTCCTTCACTCGGTTCACTTTCAATTCCTCACGCCCAGCCGCGGCATAATACTATTTCGCTTATTTTATTGGCCAGCAGCCGTGGTGATTTCTTTTAGCTTCTGCTTGAAAAGGTATAGCCATATTTCCAGCCTTTGCCGCTGGCATCTTCCTCATATCCCTGGGCCAGCATTCTACTTTCCCATTGCTTGGCAGCCGTCTCGGAAGTGAATTGCTGCATAACTTTGAAGTCGTGAGGGTTTCCATGTTCCTGTTTTCTTCTTTTCGGCTCATCCGTAAGTCCTGCATACCTCATAAACACTCAACCTTCATAGGATTCTTTGCTATCATAAATTATCTTCTATTTTATCGGCCAGCCGCCGTGGGTGTCGATTTCCTTATCAATTTATTAAGTTGTTTCCCATTCCTGTCCCCGCCTATGTCAACCGGTTCTTCTAAATCAGCCATTTGCCTGTTCCTCTCTCTATCCTAACTCGCAGAGGATATTCTTGATTCTTGTCCTGGTGAAATACGTAAACTCATCCTTCTCCCGTATCTTCCTTCCTTGTTTGTTACACTTCGGAACTTCTCCGTATCCCTCGCGAAATACGAGCAACAATGCCCGCTCCAGCTTGACCCATGTTTTCACATTCTTCCGAGGTGGACAGGTCACAATACGAACCGTAAACTCCCGCACACCTTGACGGGACAGAATATCCTCTGCCCTTGCCGCCACACTTTGAGCAATTCTGGCTAAGCCTTTTTTGGTTGTGCCGATGTAAGCAATCCTTGACCGGCCCCACGGATATTTAAGCGTCTTCTTCGTCAGGATGATGTAAACGAGCTTCTTCTTTCCTACCGATACGCGCGTAACCTCCATCGCGTGCTTTTTCTTAAGCGAAATAGTCAGTCGGTTTGGCATCAGACGACCTCCACAACAATTGCCCTGAATCTTTGATCCAAATTTAGCCGATCTGAAAACATGTCATACTCCGTCTATAAGTTTTTCACGTACTAATTTCAAACCTTTTCTTTAATCGCTCCACGGTGTGCTGCCATTTCTTTGTTACTGGCTTGCATACTGTATTTTGGTTGCCGAAGAAGCCCGTTTCCTTGATGGCCTTGTCCAAATCCATTATCTTGATCCACTTGACCTCAACCAGGTACTCCGATTTTTCATCATCATCTTTGTCCGTGAAAATACCAGGCCCAACCAAATCGTCCGGGGTTAACAGCCTTGTCTGGCCATTGCTTTCGATCTCGAACTGGTCTACCTTTACCGGCGGGCCAACAACTTCGCCAACACCAACATATCCTTTACCTGGAACATTGACCCATATTCTTTTGTCAATTTCGAGCAGCTTGAGTGTCTTGGTATACCACGAGCCGCCGCCGGCCGATATAAAGTTATACTTCCTCGCATCTTCCCACATTCGTTCCTTGTCATCGTGGCCGAATGAAACGTAGTACTCGCCATTCCAAGGCTCCTTTTCTTCTCCCACAACCGTCGGACTGGGCAATGACGGGTCAATGAGCCACATACTGCTAAGATATTCCCTCTCGTCGTCCTTGAAGACCCTGAAGAATATCGCGTTGATAGGGACATTGTGCTCTTGAGACAAATAGCTTACTATCCGCTCAGTGCTGTCATCAAGCTGGGAAGCCACAACTACAAGCTGATGTGTTTCATTGAGTTCGTCGGGCATCTCCTTGAGATTAAAAAACTGAACGAATGCCTCATCGAGTGAAATGCCATTTCGCTCAGGGTGATATTTCTTGATGTAATTGTCAAATATGGCCGCGATTTCATCGTCCTTAAGATCCTTGACCCATGATCCATAGTCCAGCAACTGAGCTACAACATCTCTGGGGGGCCTATTCTTCTTTAGTTCCAGCACTATCAGGTTGCCGTCCCTGTCAATAGCAAGCAGGTCTATGTATTTGCCGTAGTCTGTATAAACCTGCCTTCCTATTATCATCCAGCAGGGAGAGGCAATGGTGATGTCCTCATCGAGAAACGCTTCGAGCCTTTTCTCCTCATCCAGGGATTTAACATCAAGACGGTTCAGGCCGTCATCAATTCTCCAAACACCAAGTTCTATAGGCATAAGATCTATCCTTTCATATTCCATTGACCCGCCGACACGGGTGTCGATTATCTCATCATACAGTGTTATCAACTTCATCTTGAAGCAAAGAATGATACCATTCAATGTGCTTGCAAAGACCACCTATGCCTGGGAACATTGTCGCTTCATTTATGCCACAGCGATCAAGCTGATAACGTAAATCCCAAAAAGAGGTTCCTGCGATAGTCAATTTAGTTAATCGATCGCTATATGGCTTATGGCCTTCCATTGGTATAAATCCATCTTTATCCTCGTCATAACCATGAAGGGTAAACAACCCTTGTTGAGCAACTATCTGGGGAGTTACATGGTTTGGTCTGTGAATATAAACTCCCTCTTTGCGAAAGGCCGATCCGCGAGCGAGTATATAGGGGCATTTATCATCCGGCTGGAAAATCCAGACTACACCGTCAAGCAATTTATCTTTGTTGTCTTTGGCGGGAGCTTTTCTGACTGCAAACCATAGCGCGGCAAGAGGATTGAGTGTCCAGTCCAGGAGTCGTGTAGCCATACCATTGTGCTGAGCAAAAGCAAGTGGATCGATACAGAGTTCTTTCTTTTCATTGCGGAACTGAAAATGCCCCACATAAGGATGACCGGTTCGCTGGAGATCTCTAAACATTTGGGATTCAGTGGGGCGTAAACGCTTTTTTAACTTTAATCTGTCAATTCTTGGAATGAGAGGCCAATCCTGCTGTTGGCCGCGGAAGAGAATATCTTCGTCTGTACAATTCTTTTCAATAAATGAAATATACCGAGTCAGGGTTTCAATCTTTTCTAATTTTGTCATATAGGCTTCTCTCTCTTTTTGAATCATACCATCAGCAGGTGGTGGATTGTCTACCTATATTTATTCTTCAAAGATTTCTTGATAATCATCTGGACTTAAAACAGTATCATAAAGACCAATCTCTTCACCCTCATGTTTGTTGATACCAATATAAATGAGGCTGGCATCTTCATACCTCTTAAATTTATAGACCGCATCATTCATCAAAGCGCTATTAAATACGCCGAGACTGACAAGCAATTCAAAATCTTTGACCGACAGACCGGTGACTTTCTTAAAAAGCCCCGGTTCCAATTGGGTAATTACATCCTTAAGACTTCTTTCTCTAAAATCAGTCAGATACATAAACACCGGAACACGAGTGGCAAATTTAATAAGTTTATCCTGTACTTGTTTTCTCAGGCTCTTATATTCCTTTTCTTCCTGCGTAAGTTCTCTTTTTTCTTTTTTGGTCAAATCTCTGTCGTTGGCTTCTTTCTTGGCTTTTTTGATGGCTTCGGATTTATTAATGATGGCCTCAATGTCCTGATTCAAATTCCTAAAACCCTCTATGCTCATCAAAGCATTCATGGCCTCTTGATTATTCATCAACCGCTGCAAGGTATTATTGTCCACATTGACGAGTAATACGCTTTCCCAACGTCTTGCCAGAAGCGTTGCGGTTGTACCGCTCGTAACCATGTCCAGGATTCCGGCGGCATCGATCCTTTTCATTGAACTGCCATCGTACGCAAGCACCGGCAGAAAACTGATAAACTCAGCGACTTTCTTCTCCGGGTTTGATTCATCCACGTTCAATCGACAGCTATAATCGGCAATTTGCCGCAATGCTCTGTTCGGCGCAAAGTCAAAAACATAGCACTCTTGTTTGATAATTTCTTCTTTGTTCGGCGAAATGCTGTCCGGATTGCTGATGGTCCATGGCGTTTGGACTCGAAATGCCGCTTGAAAGTATGTCTCCGGAGTTGAGGAATTGCGAAGCATGAAAATCCCCGTCCATGGTTTGACTGTAACCCCCGTGGTCAGTTTCATGCAGGAAAGTGTGATTGTCTTTGTTTTCAAAGGATTATCCATCGCCTCAAATACAGGCGGCAATGCCTTGACCCCGATACCCGCGGCCGCCCCGGCCGCCACGATGACTTCGTAGTCATGAAAGAATTTGTTCTGCCTCTGTTCTAACAGGGTTTTCATAGCGTAGCAGGAAGCCACATTTGGCAAAAACCAGAAGGTGTGAGATAATACATTCAATAAACGAGCATCTGAAAAAGGCATGGGAGGTTTTTTGGCTCCCAGTTTAAGATTATCCATCGTTGTTTCTAAAAATACACCCCGGATCAAATTGAGCCATTTCTGCACTTCATCCTGATATTTGAATTTTGCCTTAACACCGGTTCCTTCAGCAGAAAAGAAAATATTCAAATCAAACTCGTCAAACTCCCCCTGCATGGCTATTTCACGGATCGAATCCGGCAGTTGGTAGGTCAGCAGCACCATTCTTGGTAGCGGAGCGTAGGGGTTGTCCTCACCCTGCCACTGTTCTTTTGCACGCTGCTCATCGGAGTAGGTCCAGTTATAAATCTGCTCTTCGATAAATTCGCCCGACGTGATGGCCCTAAAAGGCGTACCGGAAAGATATAAATAGGCATCTGTCGTAATCGGCATTAGGTCTTCATCAAAATACTCTCTGCCTTCACCCTCTGCGAATGTGGCCTCTTGTTTGTCTTCAGCTTCAAAAAGCTCCTTGGCATTTTCTCGCCATGCGCCATAATGGTATTCGTCAAATATTACACAATCCCAATTCATGGCATGTACCCACTCGTTTTTTGCCTTAATCCCACCTGCCGGATTTTTTCCCAGATAATCCTGAAACGAGCCAAAGCAGACAAACGGTTTATTTTTTTTAACCTCTTCAAAGCTCAAGCCGTTTCGGGAGATAAATTGCCAGCCTTTAAAATCAATATGGCACTTCAAATCCTCCTCCCATGCGTTTTGAACCGCGGGCTTAAATGTAAGCACTAATACCTTGCGCCAGCCCATTTTTCTGGCGAGTTGATAGGCGGCAAAGGTCTTTCCAAATCGCATTTTAGCGTTCCAAAGGAAATGGGGTGTCTTATCGTGGTTTTCTTTCTTGAAACTTTTAAAGTAGTCAGCCGTTTTTTCCACCGCCTCGGCCTGCTCGGGCCGCATTTCAAAATCAAGGGAACGGTTTTCCTCATTCATCTGGCCGGTCTTTACAGCGATGATGGCCGATTTTACAACATCAGCCGAACACTTGAACCATTCGCCATCTGGATTCTTAATTCTTTTTTGCCTCAAATGCCGGTGAACTTCGTGATCGGTGAAGACTGTGCCATCATTTCGCATGGCGGATTCTTCCAGAACAATCTTATACGGCAGCTTTCCGGGACGGACCGTAGGATATTGCTGCGCCACACGTGACTTAACATCTACAGCGGTATAGCCGACCTTTAGAAGACCTTTACATTGAGGATGAGTATCCTTATAAGCATAGATGGTCGGTTTGGAATCTGGTCTTTGAGGAAAGAATTCCTTACTCATTGTCTAACTCCATTGGACGAATCTTGGATTCTATAAATTCAATATCGGCCTTTGAGATACCATAACGCTTGTAGAGCATTTCATTTGTCCAGCGAGTACTCATATCAAGGATGGGAACAAACGCGTAGGTGTCTTTTGTAATGCTGTGGGAGTACATGAACAAGGAAACAAGAAAGCGGAAGAATTTTGTTTTCATGTAAGTAACTAAATTTTTGGCCTGAGTTTCTTTTTTATAACTGCCAATCACAAGGTATGTCTCAGTGCAGATTGTCCCAGGTGGAAGTATGTCAATTACGGAAAACACTCTTCTCTTTCCATCCTTGCCAGGATTACCAGCATGTTCATGTCCGGAACGTGATGAGATTACCTTCCACTTATCAATCATTTCTACGCCAGCGGTTATCTCTTTGCGATTGTAGGGACCTTCACCTTTCTGCCAGCGCAAGGTAATATCACCTGTTTTTTGCGGTTTAACAAATGTTCTTAATCCAAAGGGTTTGTACGAAGAGACTTGCTCATGCATACACTTTTCTTTTTTAGCCAGCACCTTTCTGACGATAGGCACCGCCTGGCTATGCCTGATGAAGGTCGTAAACTCATTGAGGGTACGGGTTGAAACGGCTGCGGTTCCGTTATGCATGTTGACGATTTTGCATGGTCCAGTAGAATCCCGTTCCCAAAGGAAGTAACATACCCCGCCCGCGATACTAACTCCCGGAAAAACTTCCGATGCGTCCTCGAAGTCCACAATCTTGCGGATGTGATTGTCGTTCAACATTTCTTTGCGAAAATCATTCAGTCCCTTTCCACCTGCGAACCAGCGAGATGGAATAATCATCGTGAGGAAACGAGGATTCATTTTTTTAGCTTGGTGGACAAAATTATGATAAATAGGTGATGCACTTCTTCCAAAACCGCCATCGCTTAATTGATACGGTGGATTTCCAATAATAACATCGAATTTCATTTTAAATATGTCCTCCGGTTTTTCTGTATGGATGAACTGATAGGCGTGAGTTTCAAGTTCTTCACCTCTTTCATAGTTTTCCTGGCTGGCTCCACAAAACTGACACTTGCCGTTTTTCCAGTCATGCTCAATCCGATCAAAAATGATATTTCCCTGTTTGTTATCGAAAGTCTCGCAGACAGAGTATTTTCCGTTGGCCGTTTTTGAGCAGTAAACCGACCTTCGTGAAAGCAGCGATGTCAACTCTGTGATGGCGATGCCGAAAAGTTGATTTTTAAAAATATGGTTTACTCTTTTCCGCTCGTTTGGGATTGCTGTTTTTAAGCCAATATTTAACCTCTTGGCAATTTCCCTCAGGAACACGCCGGTCTTGCAAACTGGATCAAGGAATTTTGCATTCTTATCGCTCCAGAGTTCCTGCGGTAGCAAATCAAGGATTTCATTCACCAGCTTGGGCGGCGTAAAAACTTCATCGCTGCTCAAGTTTGCAAGACAGGTCAACACATCTGGATTGTAATTACTGCTGTTCAGCATCGGCAACCCTCAAATAGTGTGTTAATGGAAACTCTTTTACGGGCTCAGGAATAAAGACCTCTTCCCCAAGGTCAGAAAAAAGCGGCTTGTCTCTCATTCCGGCATAGTAAATCAATTCATGGAAAGCAAAATCCCTGCGTTTAATCATGCTGCCATTGACAGGAGACCATTCAGAAAAAACTATCGGCTGAGGATTCTCGCCTACGGTGTTCAGTGTGAGCGCATCGCCCCAGATGATATTACGCTCAAGGATGTATTGGACCGCATTTTGACATTCGTCTTTGAAAAGACTGTTGTAGTTCCGGTCAAAAATGTCAAAGAGCCGCTTGCGGCATTGCAGGACATTATCTTCCTGAATGTCGATGCCATAGAGACTGGATACGGCAAGAACAGCATTCCGCTCGTACTCGAACGGCTTCTTTCTGTACCGGGATTCAACGACGCACAGTTTACGTTCTAAAATTTCCGCCAGAAAATTCCCCGTCCCGCAGGCCGGTTCCAGAAAGCGGGAATCGATACGCTCGGTTTCCTGCTTCACCAAATCCAGCATGGCGTTCACCTCACGCTTTGCAGTATAGACCTCGCCATGGTCCGCTACTCTTTTTCTTGAGATTACCTGTTCTTGTTTCCTTACGGAATTCATAGTTTCAACACTCGTCATTTGAGAAAATTAAAGTTGTCCGATATATTCTTGGTTCTGGTAGCAATATCCTTTGTTTAAGGTTCAGCAAAAGCCTCTGAAGTACCTGTAATACCGTGTTGCCGCTGCGATTATCTATTATGACCGAAAATTTCTTCGCCATCTTCCTTTTTCTCCGAATAGTGCTCTATGGGAGACAAATCCAGCTAAATCATACCAACGGCAGCCAAATAACGCAAGACCCGCATTTTTCGACATTCTGGCCGGTTCCACATTGGGATTTCCAACGTTTTTGACACCGATCCTTGACGACTCTAAGCCCGTTCTTTCCGCCCTAATTTGTGTCGAAATCGCCTGCCCCTGCTCTGATACCCTTTGCCCCACGTTTGGCCATTGTAGGACGATAAAACACCCCTGAGAGGGGGTTTTGAGAGAGTCCTGCGGTGGTGTAAACGGTGGTCGGCCTGTATTTAGGGGCTTTGGGGATTCCCAATAACTCAGGCATACCACCCTATTGTATGTGGACAAGAATTGTCGGAAATAGCAGAAAAAAACGAAAAAAATATTCTGTGGGACTCCAAAAGCTACCACCCTATCTGTTGTAAGGAAGAATTGTCCAGAATTGCAAAAATAGGCTTCCTTGCTTGTCTCGTAGGTACTACAATAATACAAGGCCCCCCCCCTTCCCCGATGGTGGGGGGCTCGACAGAAAAAGCATTCTTTTATCAAGTCTGCAAGATCGTTATTTCTGAGCCATTATCAAGAGGTTTGCTGCATCTTTGCCCGTACTTTACTATCGGTTTGCCTGCGCTTTACTGCATGTTTACCGGCAGTCTGGTTGTCTGAACTGTTTGGCCAGGTGTAAAGCGGTTGCAAAGACCTGGTAAAGCGCGGGTAAACTTCAGACGGACTAACCGACCGCGGTCGGACGGACTAAACAGAAAGTACCAACCGACTGATAATCACCGAATATTTTTTTGCTGGCTTATCCTGCCTTATGAATCAATAACAAGGATTCACTACATAATTACAGAAATATTGTGAGTTTTCTCTATTTTGCTCTTGACTTCCTGTCGATATGTAGTATATTCTATTTGTATAGTAGTGAGTTTTACAAGTGAATAGATCGGTGCCAACGTGGTGCTGATAATAAAGTGGCCGGGCGATGCGTCAACATCCCCGACCGTGGTTAAAACCTAATACGGAGGTCTTAACATGAGTACAGTAGCACAAACCGCAAGCGGAATCAAGAACGAGAGACAGGCCGAAGCGCTGAGCCGGGCGCTTACAGGTCAAAGCTGGTCAAACTTTCCGGCAATTATTCAGGGATTCACGGCCCGCGGGATTCCTGAAGACCAAATCCTGCCGCGGGAAAACGTGTTTACTTACCAGGCCTGGAAAGCATTAGGCCGTCAAGTCCGCAAAGGTGAACATGGAGTCAAGGTCGTTACTTTCATTAAGCGCGACAAAAAGACCGAGGACGATAAGGCCGGTGAAGTCAAAGTCAAGTCGTTCTCGATGCCGCGCACCGTCTCTGTATTTCATATTAGCCAGACCGATGCAAAGGAGGCGCACCATGCAGCTATATGAAAAATACAGACCGAAAAGCCTTGACGATGTACTTGGGCAAACGAAAGCGGTTAAGACAATCAAAAGACTAATCCAAAACGGCGCTGGGGGGCGCTGTTTTTGGATTAGCGGCGCAAGCGGAACAGGCAAGACTACCATTGCCCGGATTATTGCCGACCACATTGCCGATGAGTTTTATGTCCAGGAATTTGACAGCGCCGATAGTTTATCAGTATCGGCCATTGACAAGATCGAACAGGATATGTCTTATTTTGCTCCTGGCAAAGGTGGCCGATGTTTTATAGTCAATGAAGCGCACGGACTACGCAAGGCCATTATAAGGCGTCTGTTGGGCCTTTTGGAGCGCGTGCCGAGCCATGTGGTGTTTGTCTTCACAACGACCAAAGACGGTGAAGCTGGACTGTTTGAAGACCAAATTGACGCAAACCCGCTTTTGTCCAGGTGTATCAAAATTGAATTGACAAATCAGGGACTTGCAAAGGTCTTTGCCGAACATTGCAGGAACATCGCAACTGCTGAGAATCTTAACGGAAAGCCGGTAGAATCTTATGTCAAACTGGCTCAAAAGTGTAAGAATAATTGCCGAATGATGCTCCAGGAAATCGAATCCGGATATATGCTTTAAGGGGACAAACTATGGTTATCGACCGAACAAAGTATATGAGCACCGAAGAAGTAAAACAACTGAGGACCGTTACAGAAGCCAGAGCAATCGTCGATCTGCGCAAAGGACGTATAACAGGGCCTTTGGCTTGGATGGTAATCGACCTGGCTCTGGCAACGGGTCTGCGCGTCTCTGAGCTAACAGCCATTAAGATAAAAGACATCGACTTGAAACGCGGTTTTATCAAAGTCCAGCGGAAAAAGCGGAAAAAGAAAATCGTCGACTCTCTGGCTATTAGTCCAGAGTTGATAAAACACATCAGAGACTATATCGAGGACAGGACAACCGGCAAATTGTTTATCGGTGAACGCGGTGACTTGACCAGGTACGGTTTGCAGCAGATATGGAAATCTGCCGTTAAACGCGCAGGTCTGCCAAAAGAATTATCAATCCATTCAGCCAGACATACGATGGCGGTTCACCTATTAAGGAAAACGGGCAATCTGCGGCAGGTCCAAAAACAATTAGGTCACGCATCACCGGCAACAACCGCCAATATGTATGCCGATGTTTCTTTTGCGGATATGCAGGACGGCGTTACCGGCTTGTATCAGTAAGAATCGGGCCCGGGTTTAACAGCTTGGGCCTTTTTCAGCAGAAAAGGCGGTCATTGTATTGAACATACAATTGCCGCTATCGTAATCTGGCTCTAAACCTCTCCATTCGTACCCCAATTGGCCCTGATAACATCCCCACTTTCCGCTAACAGCTTTTCACTCTCAGTCAGCCGTGCGTCCCTATCCTCCGTATCTGTGCTGGCTGGGCTGCCTCCTCGGCCGTTCTGAGCTTGGCCGCTGCCTGGTTCAGCTTGAACTCCTCGGCTGTCATGTTGAGGCGCTTGGCCGCTTCCTTCTCGGCGTTGGGCGCGTTGTCTCGGTGATAGCCTAACATTTCGTTCTGCTCTCGGATGGCGGATACCATTGCAGAAGGTTTATTGAGTTTTTTAGCTAAATTTCTGGCATCTTCGAGAGCATTTAGCTGCGTAGTTCTCGTGATTTTGTTTTTTCTCTGCAATTCTGAATCCTTTTGATTCTTCAACGCTTCCAGATAAGCCGAACAATTAACCTTTTTTAACAGTCGGCAGATAGCAGCACTTGCAACTTTAACGCTTTTAGC
>Ga0075123_10000978_pt1 | contig 14627 bp, 13 predicted proteins | sample AntAceMetag02UKX_FD_69808 | JGI IMG/M metagenome (GOLD analysis project Ga0075123, IMG submission 69808) | Saline lake microbial communities from Ace Lake, Antarctica - Antarctic Ace Lake Metagenome 02UKX | ecosystem: Environmental > Aquatic > Non-marine Saline and Alkaline > Saline | place... | reverse complement strand
TTTTCGTGCAAACGTTTAGCATTTGGACAATTATTACGATGGATAGTAATTCCTTTATTTATAGTTACAAAACCAAAAACTGCATCTCCCAAAATAGGATTACAGCATTTGGCAAAATTATAACTTACATCTTTTAATATGTTATCAATAAGAAGAAAATCATCATCTTCATCAGGGGCAGATAACTGTTGTTTTTTTGACAGAACATCTGCAAGCGGTTTTGCCTCAACAGTGCTCTTACTTTTTTGTATTTTATTAGTAATAATATCTTTTATTTCCTGAATATCAAATTTTTCCTGAGCAATTCCTGAATAAAATTCAAGAGATGATTTTAATTTATAATACTTAATTAATTTATCTATTAATTCATCAGAATACTCAATTTTCCAGCTTCTAAATTTTCTTTTAATAATTCCTTTTCCCTGATCAGCATCAATATGTTTTTCTTCTTCAATTGATCGTTTTATTTTACTTTTCGCACGATTAGTTACAACAAAATTCAACCAGTCTAATTTTGGTTTTTGATTTTTACTTGTAATTATTTCAACTTTATCTCCATTATTGAGAACATACCTTATTGGAACTGCTTTATTATTTACTCTTGCTCCCTTGCAGGTTGAGCCGACCATAGTATGCACTTCGTAAGCAAAATCCAAAATTGTAGAACCAGCGGGAAGCTGTTTCAAATCACCATTGGGAGTAAAAATAAAAACTTTATCAGATTTCTTAACAGTATTCAAATTATCAGATAATCCAAATTCTATCTGAGATGGATTTTCCAAAATATCTTTTATCTGGTTTAGATATCCTTCACTTTCAGTCTTATTGGTAATATTCTTATAATCCCAGTGTGCGGCAACTCCTTTTTCGGCTATATCATCCATTCTGTTAGTTCTAATTTGAACTTCGATCCATCTTTTATTCGGACCTTTAACAGTAGTATGCAATGATTCGTATCCACTTTCTTTTGGTGTGGTAATCCAGTCGCGCAACCTTTTTGGGTTAGGTTGATAAATATCAGTTACAATTGAATAAATTCTCCAGCAATCGGATTTTTCCTTACTTTTTTTGCTGTTCGAGATTATCCTAACAGCCAAAAGATCGTAAACTTCTTCTATTCCAACATTTTGTTTTTTCATCTTTACCCAAATACTATGAATAGATTTCGGGCGTCCTTTTATCTCACAATCAAAACCTTCTTTAATTAATTCTCTTTGTATTGGTTTTGAGAAATCTTCGATAAAAACTTTTCGTTTTGATTTTGTGGCATCTAATTTTAGAGATATTTCATTATAGATGTCGGGATGTTCAAATTTTATAACAAGATCTTCTAGCTCGTTTTTAATTTTATATAAGCCAAGCCGATGGGCAACAGGAATATATAAAAATGTAACTTCATTACAAATCTTTTCTTTTTTGTTTTCGTCGAAAGTATCAATAATGTGCATATCGTATAAACGATGAGCCATCTTAATTAGAATAACTCTGATATCACCAATAAATGACAGAAACAGATTTCTGAATTTATCGGATTGTAGTGAGATTTGCTTTGTCTGTAGCTCTGATATTTTACTGTATTCTGTAATTATTTTAACAACTAAATCTCCAAAATGTTTTGAGACTTCAGAGATTGGATAGTCTGTTTTACGGATAATATGATGAAGTAGTGCAACAATTATTGAAGTAGTTCCAAGACCTATTTTTGAAACAGCAATAGTTGCTACTTCAATAGAGTGACAAATATTTAATTCATCAGCAATTTCTTCGTTTTCATTCTCGATCTTAAACGCAATCTCAAAAGCTTTGTTGATAATTTTCAGATCACCCTTTTTTATTACAGGTTTGCACGCTGTAAGAAGTTCAAGATATTTCGAATCTATTTGTTTTTTTTTCTCCTCACTAATCATCAAATTGAATTTTGCGGCAAAAATATATTTTTTATTTTAATTGAGAAAGAAAATTTAAAGATAAAGCGTTTATTCTCAATAAGAAAATAAACGCTTTATGTAAAAAACAAGACATTTAAAAAACCTGCGTTTAGTAATTACTATCTCCTTTACTTTTTTTCTTTTGTTGAGGAGGTTCAGCAATTGTATCTCTCATTTTAGTATCAGCCTCAATATTTTTGTATTTATAATAATCCATAATACCAAGGTTTCCTAATCTAAATGCCTCAGAAATTGCTTTTGGAACTTCTGCTTCCGCCTGAATAACATTTGCTTTGGCTTCCTGTGCTTTAGCTTTCATTTCTTGTTCAAGAGCAACAGCCATTGCACGACGTTCCTCAGCTTTTGCCTGAGCAATATTTTTATCAGCATTAGCTTGATCCATTTGAAGTGTAGCACCAATGTTTTTTCCAATATCAATATCAGCGATATCAATAGAAAGAATTTCAAATGCTGTTCCTGAGTCCAGTCCTTTATCAAGAACAACTTTTGAAATTGAATCAGGATTTTCGAGAACAGATTTATGAGAATCTGATGAACCGATAGAAGAAACTACGCCCTCTCCTACTCTTGCCAAAACAGTTTCTTCCCCAGCACCACCAACTAATTGACGAATATTTGCGCGAACAGTTACTCTTGCTTTTGCAATTAACTGAATACCATCTTTTGCAACAGCAGTTACAGGTGGAGTATCAATAACTTTTGGATTTACCGACATTTGAACAGCTTCAAGAACATCACGACCTGCCAGGTCAATTGCAGTAGCAGTTTTAAATTCCAGACTCATGTTTGCTTTGTCGGCAGATATTAAGGCATTTACAACTTCCTGAACATGACCACCGGCAAGATAATGAGCTTCAAGAGAATCACGTGATATTGATAATCCGGCTTTAGTTGATGAAATCATATTTCTGACAATAACTTGTGGTGGTACTTTTCTCCAGCGCATAAAAACAAGCTGAAGAAGTGATATCTTAACTCCTGACAGTAAAGCAGTAAACCACAAACCTACAGGAATAAAATAGAAAATAAGCCATAGTCCAAAAATTGAACCTATACCTATTGCGATAATTGCTAATACATTTGCTTCCATAATTTTATTTTTTTTGTTTTACATAAATTTTATTAAAATCAATTTTTATAATTTCAATTTCAGTTCCCGGATCCATAAACTCACTTTGTGTATGAACTTCGTAATAATCTCCATTAATTATAGCTTTTCCGGCAGGACTTAATCTTGAAGTTGTCTTTCCTGTATCCCCGGCTTTTATTTTGTTTTCATCAATAACGTTTGTTTTTCCTTCTATTTTTGAATTTAACATCATTCGTTTCCAGGTTTTCGATCTTAAGGAAAGAACTAAGGTAACTATCGAAAGTAATATTGATGATGCTAAAACAATATGACCGGCAGTTGTTCCATAAGTTATATATGATTGCCAAACACCAATTAAAATAATTATTACACCAAGTATTCCAAAGATTGCAACTCCCGGAATAACAAGAATTTCGAGGATAATAAATAATAAGCCTATTAATATTAATACTACGATAACTGACCAGGCCATTTCACAATGTTTTTATTGAATACTAGATGTTAATTTTCTATTTATCATTTCTTTATGCATAGGGTTTAGCTTGCTTAAACTACCAGATTTAACAGAACATTTTCCTTTGCAATGAACAACTAAAGCGCATTGTTCTGCTTGCTCGGCTTCATGACCACAAACTTCAACCAATGTATCAATAACAAAATCAAAAGTATTAAAATCATCATTAAAAAGAATAAGTTGTTTCTTATCTATTGATGAATCTTTCTTTTTTGTAATATTTTTTAATTTCTCTTTTTGCATACGAGATGACTTTTTAAGACTATAAAGGTAAAAAAAATGTTTTAATAATAACACTTTGGAAAAAGAAAATTATTTTTGCAATCAGTAAATTTAGGACTATTTTAAAATGCTGTTATTTTTCACAAAAAAATTATGAATTTTTATAATGAAAGAATTTAACAAACTAATTAATAAGATAAGTATTGCACTGCAACAAAAGCTTCCTGGATATGAAGTTCAGAAATTAATGGAGCCTGCAACAAGAAATCGACTAATCGAAAAAATGAAACCCAGCAGTACTCCAAAAAAATGTGGTGTACTAATTTTAATATACCCGAAGAACAATAAAATATTTACAGTTTTTATTAAGAGACAAACGTATGACGGCGTCCATAGCGGTCAGATTGCTTTTCCGGGTGGTAAGTATGAAAAAACTGATGAAACTCTTATAAATACTGCTATCAGAGAAGCTAACGAAGAAATTGGAATTAATCCTGATGATATTAATATTATAGGAAATTTAACCGAACTTTATATTCCCCCAAGTAATTTTAATGTATTACCAATACTAGCTTATATGGATAAGCCTCCTATTTTTAATATTGATAAAAATGAGGTTGACAGTATTATTGAAATTAGTATTGATAAACTTGCTGATGAAAAGATTGTATCAAATAAAGAAGTTTACACAAGTGAAAAAACAATGATTAATGTTCCTTGTTATTTATATAAAAGAAATATTATCTGGGGCGCAACAGCAATGATTATTAGCGAATTCGTTAAAGTAATAAAAAATGATTGAGATTAGAAAGGTTTGAAATTGGAAAATTGTAATTGATTTATCAAACTGCTTAGTTGCAACTTAAATAATCTAAAATAAAATGGGTATTTTTGCAGAAATTAAAACTGATTAGAAATGAAAATAACTTTTCTTAAACGCTCGAAACCAAAGGCATTCGAATATAAACCATTATATTTCGACAAGGAAAAAGATAAACGAGAAAAACGAAAACGTGAATTAGGACTTGATGACTCACGTGACAGTAGTACTTTTATGAAAGGTGAATTACAACGTAGATGGAGAAAAAATGAAACAGATAAAAGCAACAAAACTTCAAATAAAACTTTTTTTATTTATTTGATGATTGCTGTAATGTCTATCTATCTGATCTTTTTTACTGATTTTGTTCAAAAAATAGTTCATTTTTTCATACCAAATTAATGTCTGATATAATTAAATTATTACCGGATTCTGTTGCAAACAAAATTGCAGCTGGGGAAGTTATTCAACGACCTGCTTCAGCAGCTAAAGAATTACTCGAAAATTCTATTGATTCGGGTGCATCCGAAATAAAACTTATTATTAAGGATGCCGGAAAAACGCTTATTCAAGTTGTGGATAATGGTAGTGGAATGTCGGAAACAGATGCAAGAATGTCTTTCGAAAGACATGCCACTTCAAAAATCCAAGAAGCAAATGACCTTTTTGCAATACGAACGATGGGGTTTAGAGGCGAAGCTCTCGCTTCTATTGCAGCAATTGCTCATGTTGATATTAAAACAAAATTATCAAATCAAGAACTTGGTTCACATATTTGTATTGAAGGTTCTGAAGTAAAATCTCAGGATGCTGTAAGTTGTACTGATGGCACAAATATCTCTGTTAAAAATCTGTTTTTTAATGTTCCTGCAAGACGAAATTTTTTAAAATCAAACAATGTTGAAACAAGGCACATTATAGAGGAATTCAATAGAGTATCTCTGGTCAACCCTAATATTGAGTTTTCATTTATTCATAATGAAAGGAAAGTATTTAAGCTGCCAATCTCTAATCTAAAACAAAGAATTACCGGAATAATGGGAAGCAATTATGGGCAAAAACTTGTTCCTGTTGAACAAAAAACCGATAAGGTAAATATTACAGGATATATTGGAAAACCCGAATTTGCAAAAAAAACCCGAGGCGAACAATACTTTTTTGTGAATAACAGATTTATCAAACATCCTTATCTTAACCATGCTGTAGATAATGCATTTCAGGAGCTATTACCAAGTAAAGCTTTTCCTTCATACTTTATATATTTTGATGTTGACCCAAAACAAATCGACATAAATATTCATCCAACAAAAACCGAAGTAAACTTTCTGGATAATAAATTAATTTATGCGATTCTACGGTCAGCAGTTAAGCAAGGTCTCGGAAAATACAACATCACCCCCACCATTGATTTTGAGATAGAACAAAGTTTTGATGCTCCCAATCCTCCAAAAGGAAAACCAATTATTAATCCTTTCGAAAAAACTGAATCAACATTTAATCCTTTTGAAACTCAACAGCAAAAAATACAAACTAAAAGAGAAGTTTCAAATTCAGAAAATTGGGAAAAATTATTTGCCGGGAAAAATGTACAAAATGAAATTTTTGAATCTCCTGATGATGCAAAAAGCAATAATGAGCATTTGAATGAATTAAGAACGAGTAATAATGAAAATGGAACAGAAGAAAGGAAAATTTTTCAAATTCAAAATCGTTATATTCTCACTTTTATTAAATCCGGAATTTTAATAATTGATCAGCAAAATGCTCATGAAAGGATTTTGTATGAGCGTTATAAAAAAATGTTGGAGAATAAAAATGGTAATTCACAACAAGAACTTTTTCCTCAAAACATAAGTTTTACACCAGGCGATGCTGAAATAGTAAAAGATCTGAAAAAAGAACTTTATAATGTTGGATTTGAGATTGAGGAATTCGGCACAAACACTTTTATAGTCAACGGTACACCTCCCGATATTTCAAATAAAAATATTAAAGATATTCTGGAAGGAATAATCGAAAACTATAAAAAGAATATGATTGACCTTCATTTAGACAGGAAAATAAATATTGCTCGTTCGATGGCTGCAAATTTGTCAGTAAAAGCAGGTAAAAAACTACAAAAAGAAGAAATGGGTACATTTATTGATGAGCTTTTTGAATGTCAAATGCCGGAAAAATCTCCGGGAGGAAAATCAACAATTAATATAATTCTTTTCGAGGAATTGAGTAAAATATTTATGCATTAAAAAAAATTAATATGTCGAATCAATACAGACCAACAGGTTTTAAAGTATTACCGCCGGTGGTAAAAAATCTTCTGATAATAAACGGAATATTTTTTCTTGCAAGCATTACAGCAGAAAATGTCTGGGGAATTGACCTTGCAGATTATTTGGGACTGCATTATTTCGCAGCTGATAAATTCAATCCTTTCCAATTCATTACATATATGTTTATGCATGGTGGTTTTTCACACATCTTATTTAACATGTTTGCTTTATGGATGTTTGGGAATGTTCTTGAAAGCGTTTGGGGTCCAAAACGATTTTTAACATATTATGTTATTACAGGAATTGGTGCAGCTATTGTCCATTATATTGTTTTCTATTTTCAGATTTATCCAGTTCTTGATATAATACAAGAATTTACTCAAAATCCGTCTAATCAAAAACTTATAGAATTTCTTGGATCTTCGAATTTTCAGATTTCATCATATGAAATGCAAAACCACTATCATACTTTTTCTGCAAATTACAACAGTATAGTTGGATCAAACCCTGACAGAGCTTTGCAGCTTGCTATTGATTATATATCGGTTTATAAAACCGATTTTTTAAATGCACCTGTAGTTATAGGAGCATCAGGAGCTGTTTTCGGAATCTTGCTTGCTTTTGGAATGCTTTTCCCAAATTCGCTACTTTATATATATTTTGCATTTCCTATTAAAGCAAAATATTTTGTAATTATTTATGGGTTAATTGAGTTGTTTTCGGGATTTTATGACACAGCGAGTAATGTAGCTCATTTTGCACATCTCGGAGGTATGATTTTTGGATTTTTCCTTATTCTATATTGGAAAAAGAAAGGCAAATAACAAAACACAATGAAATTATAACTTCTTCCTATTTTGGTGGAAGGATGCTAAGGAGGTAATAAAACAATGAACTACTACAATCATAATCAAAATCCGTTGGAGGAAATTAAATCCTTTTTCAGAAAAAAGAATATTTTATCGAGATTGATACTAATTAATGTGATAGTTTTTATTGCAGCAAACATCATTAATTTGATTATTTGGTTATTTATCGGTCAACAAGCTAATGCTGTTTTTTCTCCTGTTGTTTCCTGGTTTGCTGTTCCTTCGGATATTTCTGCACTATTGTCAAAACCCTGGACAACATTCACTTATATGTTTTTGCAGGAAAATTTCTTTCATATTTTCTTTAATATGTTTGTTTTATATTTTGGAGGAAGAATTTTTCTTGAGTATTTAAGTCAAAAGAAATTACTAAGCACATACATTTGGGGAGGTTTAATTGGTGGGCTTTTTTATGTTATTGCTTTTAATGTTTTCCCTGTTTTCAATCAATATAAAACTCTTTCGGTTGCACTTGGATCATCAGCCTCTGTATTAGCAATACTTGTAGCAATTGCAACTTATGTACCTAATTATTCTATGACATTAATTCTTTTGGGTCGTGTAAAATTAAAATACATTGCTTTAGCTTTAGTTGTTATTGATATTTTAAGTATCCAAAAAGGAAATCCCGGTGGTCATATTGCTCATCTTGGTGGAGCACTTTGGGGTTATTTGTATATTGCGGTACTAAAAAACGGATTTGACATGAATAAGTTTTTTAATAATTTTAATTTTAGCAATATTTTTAAAACTTTTATGAAGCCTAAAAATTCCGCTTCAAAGCATTATTCTAAAAAAAGATCGGTTTCTGATGAAAATTATAATTATCATAAAAAATATGATCAAAAGCAAATTGATAGTATTTTAGATAAAATTTCAAAATCTGGTTACGAAAGCCTTTCTAAAGCAGAAAAAGAAATACTTTTTAAAACAAGTAATAGGAAGTGAGAAAAAAACAAATTTCAAAAAAGCGCTTGAATATTATTTCCAAAATATTGATTTTCATCAATTTTCTTGCTGTTATTTCTTTGCTTCTCTCCTACATTTCTCCTTATTTTAATCCGATTAATATCTGGATTTTTGCATTTGTCGGTCTCGTTTATCCGGTGATTTTAATAGTAAATATTTTCTTTATTGTTTTTTGGCTGATTTTTGGAAAAAAATATTTCTTACTTTCCTTAATTACTATTTTAATTGGTTTTAACTACATCGGTAGGTTTTATCAAATTTCCGGCGATGAAGATATTCCTCATAAAAACAATTCTTTTAAAGTTTTGTCATATAATGTTCATGATCTTACCGAGAATAATTATTTAAAAACAAATAAAGATAAAAATAAAATTTTTGACTTTTTAATTAATGATTCACCTGACATTGCTTGCATACAAGAATTTCATTCAAAAGGAAAAAACTATTATTTCCCTTTAGTTTTCCTTAAAGAAAAGATTAATTCAAATAATTATTATTATCAAAGTTATTTTAGACCAGGAGCCAATGCAATTGCCGGAATGGCTATCTTTAGTAAGTTTCCTATTGTCAATAATGGATTTTTTGAACACGAATCAAGCAGAAAATTTGGAATATTTGCAGATATTGTTACAAAATCAGATACTATAAGAATTTACAATCTACATCTTGAATCAATTATGCTTTCTTATAATGATCTATCGTATGTAAAAGGATTTATTAAAAACTCCGATAAAATTGGAAAATCAAGAAATAAAACCAAACGAATTTTTTATAAATTTAAAACTGCATTTCAAAAAAGAGCTTTACAGGTTAATATTGTATCTGAACACATAAAAAATTCTCCCTATCCCATTATTGTCTGCGGCGATTTTAACGACACACCTGTTTCATATACTTATCATCAAATATCAAAAAATCTTAATGATGCATTTTCAGAAACCGGAAGCGGAATAGGCAGAACTTATGCAAATATTCTTCCTGCTTTTAGGATTGATTATATTTTGTATGATGATTATTTTGATTCACATAACTACATTATTCATACGATTGAAATATCAGATCATTATCCAATTTCTTGCTACTTCTCGAAAAGAGAGAAATAATAACCAATAATTTTTTTAGAGATTTTTTACTAATTTCGTATTTAATTAAACCCGAAAATGAAATTCGAATTAACATCAGATTATAAACCAACCGGGGATCAGCCGGAAGCTATTAAACAATTAGTAGAAGGCATAAAGCGAGGAGATGATTCACAAGTTCTTCTAGGTGTAACAGGATCGGGAAAAACATTTACAATCGCAAATGTGCTTCAGCAAATAAACCGTCCTGCTCTAATTTTAAGCCACAACAAAACTCTTGCGGCTCAACTTTATAGTGAGTTCAAACATTTCTTCCCCAAAAATGCTGTTGAATATTTTGTTTCATATTATGATTATTATCAACCCGAAGCCTACCTTCCCGTAACAAATACTTATATAGAGAAAGATTTATCAATTAACGATCAAATTGAAAAATTACGTTTAAGCACAAGCTCTTCCCTTCTTTCAGGGAGAAGAGATATTATTGTTGTTTCATCAGTTTCTTGTATTTATGGAATTGGAAATCCTGACGATTTTACAAATAATGTGATAAACATTGGAAAGGGTGAAATCAAAAGCCGAAATAAGTTTTTGCATGAATTAGTTTCAAGTCTATATTCCCGTTCAGAGATTGAGTTCAGAAATGGAAATTTCAGAGTCAGGGGCGATACAGTTGATGTTTTTCCGGCTTATACCGATTTTGCATATCGTGTTTTTTTCTGGGGCGATACAGTTGAATCAATAGAATCATTCGATCCTGTTAAAGGTAATAAACTAGAAGTACTCGAAAGCATAATTATTTATCCTGCAAATATTTTTGTCACATCAAAAGATAAAATGAAAAGCTCGATTATCGAAATTCAGGATGATATGTTTAAGCAAGTGGATTATTTTAAAGAATGTGGGAAAAATTTTGAAGCAAAACGACTGCAAGACAGAGTAACTTACGACATTGAAATGATGAAAGAACTTGGTTATTGTTCAGGAATAGAAAACTATTCGAGATATTTTGATGGCAGAAAAACCGGAACACGACCTTTTTGTTTAATAGATTATTTCCCTGATGATTTTGTTTTAGTAATTGATGAAAGTCATGTTACGATACCACAGGTAAGAGCAATGTATGGCGGCGATCGATCAAGAAAACAAAATCTTGTTGAATATGGTTTCAGACTACCTTCTGCAATGGACAACCGACCTTTAAAATTTGATGAATTCGAAAGAATCACAGAGCAAACTATTTACGTAAGTGCTACCCCGGCAGACTACGAATTACAAAAAACTGAAGGTGTTGTTGTTGAACAATTGATACGGCCGACAGGTTTGCTTGATCCAACTATTGAGGTTAAGCCAAGTTTAAATCAAATTGATGATCTTTTAGATGAAATTGAAAAAGTTGTTACTGATAAAAAAAGAGTTTTAGTTACAACACTAACAAAAAGAATGGCTGAAGAATTATCAAAATATTTAATTAATTTGGGTGTAAAAGCCAGATATATCCATTCTGATGTTCCAACGATAGAAAGAGTTGAAATAATTAGTGATTTACGGGCTGGAGTTTATGATGTATTAATAGGAGTAAATCTTTTGCGAGAAGGACTTGATCTACCTGAAGTTTCATTGGTTGCAATTCTTGATGCAGACAAAGAAGGATTTCTTCGATCAGAAAGGTCACTTACTCAAACAGCAGGCAGGGCAGCAAGAAATGTCAATAGTAAAGTAATTATGTATGCTGATAAAACTACATCTTCGATGAAGCGTACTATAGATGAAAGTAACAGGAGAAGAGAAAAACAAGTTAATTATAATCAAAAATATAATATTACTCCAACTCAAATTCAAAAGTCAGAATTCGCTGTTCTTGGAAACGAAAGCACTGAAAGAACAAAATCTATTAATCCAAAAGCTTATATCGAAAACAACAATAATGACATTGCTGCTGATCCTGTTGTAAAATATATGAGCAAAGATCAGATTAAAAAAGCAATTCAAAAAATCAAAAAGATGATAGAAAAGTCAGTAAAAGAACTTGATTTTATTGAAGCTGCAAGGCTAAGAGACGAAATTACCGAACTTCAAAAATTAGTGCAAGAAAAATAGTTAATAATATTATTTTTTATTTAAATACAACTTTCAATTAAACAACTAACAATCAATACAATTATTTTTATTTCTTGTTTTTTAATTATTACTATTTTTATTTATTAACCACTTAATGTAAATAACTTTATCTTTTTATAAACGCTTTTGGAAAAAAATTGTTATTTTTGTTAATTGTATTATTTTTCAAAAAAAAATATTTAAAAGTTTTAACATATACATTATTATGAAGAAGAAAATTCTTATTATTGATGATGAATTAAGTATTAGAATTTTATTGGAAAATTTCCTTAAACGGAACTATGATGTTGCCGCAAAAAATGACGGAATGGAGGGCTTAAAATGGATGGAAGAAGGTAATATTCCCGATCTTGTTGTAGCAGACATTCAAATGCCAAATCTTGATGGTTATGATTTCATTAAAAACGTAAGAGCCAGTGGATATTACAAAGATATTCCTCTTATTATGTTATCAGGTATTGAAAGTAGTAACGAAAAGGTAAAATGCTTAAAACTTGGAGCTAATGATTATGTAGTAAAACCATTTAATCCAGAGGAATTAGAGATAAGAATTGAACTACTTCTTTCAAGAAAATAATATCAGATTTTATTTATGGACAATCCGGATACAAAAATATTACGTATCTTATATATAGGTGGCGAACTGGAAATACTTCACAAATTAGAAATTGATAATAATAGATTTGAAGTAATTGTGGCCAGAAATGGTATAGATGCTGTAGCCATTTATAAAAAAAACATTGATATTCATGGAATTATTTCTGAAGAAGTTTTGCCAGGAATGAATGGAATTGATGTTGCAGTAATGATGCGTTCAAAACACATTCCTATCACATTACCATTTATTATTGTTCATAAAGAACAAAGCCAAAAACTTTTTGCACAAGCACGAAGAAATAAGATTGATGATTTTTACACTTTGCCAATAAACTGTAAAGATATTTATATAAGAATAAATTTTCTTAGCAAGTTTAAGCTATTACATCCTGAAACAACAAAAGATTTATACAAAAAAGAAAGATCGTACAAAATTCCAATTATTAAAAGATTGTTTGATATTGTAGTATCAAGTTTTGCTTTGTTATTTTTATCACCTATTCTTCTGTTATTTGCTCTTGCAATAAGAATCGAATCAAAAGGAAAAGTATATTATACTTCAAAAAGAGTTGGAACAGGTTATAGAATATTTGATTTTTTTAAATTACGATCAATGTACAAGGGTGCAGATGCAAAACTTAAAGAATTAGGACATCTTAACAAATATTCTAATAATAAATCAGGAAATAAAGATGAACATAAAGCAAATAAATGCCCCAGATGTGCAAAACTTCCTGAAGGCGAATTTTGTAGTCCTACTTTATTAACATCAGATGGAATGATTTGTGAGTATTGGATTTCTGAATTAAAAAAACAAAAATCAACTTCCACTTTTATTAAAATTCAAAACGATCCAAGAATTACTAAAGTTGGAAAAATAATCAGGAATACAAGTATTGATGAATTACCACAATTAATTAATGTATTAAAAGGTGATATGTCAATAGTTGGAAATAGACCATTGCCCCTATACGAAGCAGAACTGCTTACTTCGGATGATTGGAGTGCTAGATTTTTAGGTCCTGCTGGTATAACCGGTCTATGGCAAGTTGAACTAAGGGGTAAAAAAGGCGAAATGTCAGAAGAAGAAAGAAAATATCTTGACAATCAATATGCAAATAATTTTTCTTTCTGGGGCGATATAAAATTAATATTAAAAACAGTTCCTGCATTATTTCAAAAAGATAGTGTTTAGAATATAATTTTTTTATTATTGTTAAAAACTCATTAATAACTTATTATATTTGGTTTAAATATTTATTAAAAAAAAATGTAGATTGCAAATCTTTGTGAAAAATGTTTATAATTAATATTATGATTAAAATGTTAAAGAAAAAAATAGTAATTCTATTTGTTTTACTTGCGTTTGGTGTATCTGTGAGTTACTGTCAAGTTGATACTTCTTTATTTTTTGATCCAATTACTGATAATATTCAATATAAAATATTGCCGCTTGAAGCATTGATAGATTCAGCAATACAAAATGACCCACGTGTAAAACTTGAAGCACTTCAGGTTGATTATGACAGGTATGGAATAGCAACTACAAGACGAGATTGGACAAAAAATTTAGGATTTCAGGGAAATCTTGATTATGGAAATTTATTTTATTATGATCGTGATGAACTTACAAGGTTAGATAGATTTTATCTTACCGAATCAAGAAGAACAAATGTTGGGGTAGGATTATGGTTTAGGTTTCCACTATTTTATATTATTGACAGGAAAAATCAAATCAACCAAAAGAAAAAAGGTGTTGAGATTTCGATGATGAGAAGAAATGTAAGAATTAGATTGATTAGAAGAGAAGTTGTTGAAATATATAATAAAATGCTTGAACAACAAGCCTTAATACGTATAAGTAATGAATACCAACAATACTCCATGCTTGATATGAGCATGGCAGAACTTGAATTTTTAAATGGTGAAATTACTGCCTCTGAACTTACAAGATTGAAGGATTATCAAACTCAGCGTTACCTTGCATTCGCTGAATCAGTATGGAGATTTAATTACTATCTAAAATTATTGGAAGAAGTAGTTGGTATTAGATTTGAATTAATAAATAAACTGAAGTAATGGAACTTAAACAACTTATTCAGTTATTCAAAAGACACATTTTTT
>Ga0075123_10000977_pt1 | contig 14632 bp, 14 predicted proteins | sample AntAceMetag02UKX_FD_69808 | JGI IMG/M metagenome (GOLD analysis project Ga0075123, IMG submission 69808) | Saline lake microbial communities from Ace Lake, Antarctica - Antarctic Ace Lake Metagenome 02UKX | ecosystem: Environmental > Aquatic > Non-marine Saline and Alkaline > Saline | place... | reverse complement strand
TGCAGTAAGGCTATAGACGAGTTTTTGGGTTTGGCGTTTCATCAGCAGTACGGCCTGGAGGTAATAATCGGTCGGTTCTTCAATACGATCGGGCCGAGACAAACAGGACAGTACGGAATGGTTGTGCCTCGTTTTGTGCAAAGGGCGCTTCGAGATGAACCGGTGTTGATATATGGCACCGGTCAGCAACGACGATGTTTTTGCTACGTCGGCGATGTGGTCGAGGCGGTGCTCGGGCTGATCAATTGTGATGATGCGCCGGGGAGAGTTTACAATATTGGCTCCTCAGAAGAGCTTACGATCGAGGCGCTTGCCGATACGATTATCGAAATGACGGGCAGCAAGAGTAAGAAAGAGTTCGTTTCTTACGAAGATGCTTATGGAAGGCCCATCGAGGACATGATGCGGCGGGTGCCATGCCAGGAGCGAATCAAAGAAACTATCGGCTGGGAGGCCCGGACGAGCCTTCGCGAAACACTGCAGTTGATTATCAACAGCTTCGAGAAAGCAAAGAAAAAGGAAGGTACGGCGGAAATATGACAGGAAAGTCGTTTTCGTCACCGTGGAAATCTACTATGATAATCACCGACATAAGAATATTTCAGTCGCTGTATTTTTAATGATCCGGGAAAGATTCGAGAGACCTTATGAAAAAGGCATTGATTACGGGTATTACGGGCCAGGACGGCTCATATCTTGCGGAACTACTGTTGGGAAAAGGCTACCATGTATGGGGCGTCGTTCGGCGCAGTTCGTCGTTTCACACCGGCAGGATCGACCATCTTTACAAAGATCCGCACGAACAGCCCGAGCTTAAGCTGATTTACGGTGACTTGACGGACGGAAGTAATCTTTCACGGATTATGCAGGATGTTGAGCCGGACGAAGTTTATAACCTGGGTGCTCAGAGTCACGTTCGGGTCAGCTTTGATAATCCTATCTATACGGCCGATACAGATGGGCTGGGGACGCTTCGTTTGCTCGAGGCGATTCGTGCGATGAAAAATCCGGCGAAGTTTTATCAGGCATCGAGCAGTGAGATGTACGGAAAGGTTGTTGAAACGCCTCAGACCGAGAAAACGCCGTTTTATCCGCGAAGTCCCTACGGGTGTGCGAAGGTTTACAGTTTCTGGCAGACGGTGAACTATCGTGAAGCATACGGGTTATTTGCGTGCAACGGGATTTTGTTCAATCATGAATCGCCGAGACGCGGTGAGACGTTTGTGACGCGAAAGATAACGCGAGCGGCGACGCGGATTAAACTCGGCTTGCAGGATAAAGTTTATTTAGGGAATCTGGACGCCAAGCGTGACTGGGGCTATGCAGGTGACTACGTGGAAGCAATGTGGCTGATGCTGCAGCAGGAAACGCCCGAGGACTATGTTGTTGCAACGGGGCAGAACCATTCGGTGAGTGAATTTCTGGATGAGGTGTTCGGGCATCTGGATTTAGATTGGCATGGTTGTGTCAAAATAGACCCTCGGTATTATCGTCCTGCAGAAGTCGACCTTTTACTCGGTGATCCGAGCAAGGCGAAGAAGGTCCTGAAGTGGGAGCCGAAAGTGACATTTAAAGAATTGGCGGCGATGATGGTAGAAACGGATATGAGGATTGCTAAGCGTGAAAAGTTGATCAAGGATCAGGAGGCGAAAGTATAGTGGACGGATTCTTCAAGGACAAGCGGATTGTTGTCACAGGCGGAGCCGGATTCTTGGGTGGATATGTCACCGAAGGTCTTCGCCAGCGAGGATGCAAGAATATATTAGTGCCGAAGATCGAAGATTACGACCTCGTTGACCTCAAGGATGTTATCAGGATGTATGAGGATACCAAGCCCGACATCGTGATTCATCTTGCGGCGGTTGTCGGCGGTATCGGGGCCAATCTGGATCATCCCGGTGAGTTTTTCTACAAGAACCTTATGATGGGCGTTCAGCTTATCGAACAGGGCCGCCTTCGTAATATCGAGAAATTAGTTGCTATCGGTACGATTTGTGCGTATCCGAAGTTTACGCCGGTTCCGTTCAGGGAAGATGATCTCTGGAACGGCTATCCCGAAGAAACGAACGCACCTTACGGATTAGCGAAGAAGATGCTTTTGGTGCAGTCGCAGGCGTACCGAGCCGAGTACGATTTTAATTCGATTTTCCTGCTTCCTGTGAATTTTTACGGGCCCAGGGACAATTTTGATCCCGCGAGCAGTCATGTGATTCCGGCTCTGATTAAGAAATGTGTCGATGCGATTGAGGGCGGTACGGACCATATTGAGTGCTGGGGAACAGGCGGTGTTTCGCGAGAATTTATCTACGTCGCCGATGCCGCCGAAGGCATCCTGCTTGCTACGGAACATTACAACGGAGCCGAGCCGGTTAACATCGGTTCGGGATTCGAGATAACTATCAAAGAATTGGTGGAAACAATCGCAAGACTTACGGGCTTTGGCGGCGAGATTCGCTGGGACAGCTCGAAGCCGGACGGCCAGCCGAGGCGACGTCTGGATGTGTCGCGAGCGAAAGAATCCTTCGGATTCGAAGCGAAAACTGATTTTGAACAGGGACTCAAGGCCACCATCGACTGGTACGTAAAAACAAGAAAACGGGCCGTCGGTAATTCAGTTTAGGGGACGATTGTGGGAGCGAAGAAGTTTGGCTTGATTGGTGTCGGCGGTTATATAGCGCCTCGACATCTGAAGGCGATAAAAGAAACAGGCAATGTTCTGGTCGCGGCGCTGGATAAGCATGATTCGGTGGGCGTGCTGGACTCGTATTTCCCGGATGCCGATTTCTTTACGGAATTCGAACGATTTGATCGGCATCTTGAAATGCTCAGGCGACAGGACGGTCATGCTGTCGATTATGTCACTATATGCTCGCCCAACTACCTTCACGACGCCCATGTCAGATTTGCATTGAGAATCAAGGCCGATGCTATCTGTGAAAAACCATTAGTGCTCAATCCCTGGAATGTCACCGCGCTCGAAGATATTGCGAAGGAGACGGGAAGAAATATCAGCACAATCTTGCAACTCAGGCTGCATCCGGCTATTATCGCCCTGAAGGAGCGAATCGAGAATTCACCGCAGGATAAGAAATTCGATATTGATCTTACATATATTACATCCCGTGGACACTGGTACCTGGTATCGTGGAAGGGAGATGTGACCAAATCGGGCGGCATTGCTAACAATATCGGCATTCACTTTTTCGATATGCTGACGTGGATTTTCGGTGGCGTCACCGAAAGTGTGGTGCACGTGCATGAGCCGACCAGGATGGCGGGTTTTCTGGAACTCGAGCGTGCCCGCGTGCGATGGCTGCTGTCACTGAAACGAGATGATTTGCCGTTCGAGCCGGAGCCCGGCAAACCGGCGACCTATCGTTCGATAACGGTTGACGGCGAAGAAATTGAGTTTTCAGGCGGGTTTACGGACCTGCATGTTGCCAGCTAAAGGCATATTCTTGCGGGAAAGGGTTTTGCACCCCAGGATGTTCTGCCCTCGATAGCGATAGTTTCCGAGATTCGCAACGCAACACCGGTGGGATTGAAAGGTGATTATCATCCGATGCTGACGAAGGCAAAGAGTCAATGATTGCTCACGATTCAAAACAGGAAAACAGGAATGCCTGATAAGAGCTATTTTGCACATGAAACAAGTGTGATCGACGAGGGTGCTCGTATTGGCGAGGGTACGAAGATATGGCACTTCAGTCATATAATGAAAGATGCCAGGATCGGCGAGCGATGCATTTTCGGTCAGAATGTTTGCGTGGCGGGCGGGGTGGTTATCGGCGACAATGTCAAAGTTCAGAATAATGTCACTATTTATACCGGAGTTGAGGTTGAGGACGACGTGTTTCTCGGCCCTTCCTGCGTTTTTACGAATGTCACCAATCCCCGCTCTCAGGTTGTCAGACGCAGTCTTTACGAGAAAACGATTCTCCGCCGTGGAGCAACGGTGGGTGCGCTACCATAGTATGCGGGATCGAATTAGGGCGGTACTGTTTTATATCGGCGGGAGCTGTGGTGACAAAGGATGTTGCCGATTATGCTTTGATGATGGGTGTACCTGCACGGCAAATCGGCTGGATGAGCAGGCATGGTCACCGTCTGGACAATCCCGATGTCGATGGGATAATGGTATGTCCCGAGAGCGGCTATCATTATAAGGAGGTCAAGCCGGGCGTAATAAAATGCCTGGATCTGGACGAGGACAAACCTCTTCCTTCGGATAAGGCCATTGGCACAGTTTCGTACGATGACTTCAAGAAAAACAAATGAAAACATTAAGGACTGACAGGAGAATAGACATGGAGGTACCGCTTTTAGACCTGAAGGCGCAATACGCGACAATCAAGGATGAGGTTCTGGCTGCTGTTTCGGAGGTTCTTGCTTCACAGCGGTGCATAGGCGGTCCCAAGGTGAGCGAGTTGGAGGAAAAGGTTGCGGCAGTAAACGACTGCAAGTTTGGAGTAGGCGTATCGAGCGGGACCGATGCGATCCTCAACAGCCTGATGAGTCTTAATATCGGGGTCGGTGATGAGGTCATTACTACGCCGTTTACTTTTTTCGCTACGGTCGGATGCATTGCGAGAGTCGGCGCCAAGCCGGTGTTTGTTGATATTGATCCGAAGACGTTCAATATCAATCCGGAGTTGATCGAGTCGGCGGTTACGGAAAAGACCAGGGCGATCATCCCGGTGCACTTGTTCGGGCAGATGGCGGATATGGACCCGATTATGGAAGTTGCGAAACAGCATGATCTTGCGGTCATCGAGGATGCGGCCCAGTCGATTACGAGCACTTATAAAGGCAAAAAGGCGGGGAGTATTGGGACTGTTGGATGTTTCAGTTTCTTTCCGAGCAAGAACCTCGGTGGGATTGGTGACGGTGGTATGATTGTCACTAACGACGAGCAGCTTTACAAACGGCTTTGCATGATGCGCAATCATGGCAGCGAGCCGAAATACTACCATAGTTTTGTCGGCGGCAATTTTCGACTTGACCCCGTCCAGGCAGCGGCGCTTTTAGTCAAGCTGCCGCATCTGGACGACTGGTCGGAGGCGCGCCGGCGCAACGCAGCCTATTACAACAGCAAATTCGAAGGCACTGCCGTCCAGACACCCTATATCAGCAACGACTGCGTGAGCATTTTCAATCAATACGTAATCCGCGTACCGAAACGCGATGAGACCATAGCCCATCTGCGAAATAACACCATCGGCTGCGAAATATATTACCCCGTCCCGCTGCACCTGCAAGTCTGCTTCGAGTATTTAGGCTACAAAGAAGGTGACTTCCCAGAATCGGAAAAAGCAGCAAGTAAAGTAATGGCCCTGCCAATCTATCCAGAACTTACCGATGAAATGAAAGACTATGTGGTTGAGACTATTCTTAATTCTTTGGGGTGACATTTTGTCATTTGGGTTTGAAGCCGAGTAATGGCACTGGAGATTTGTAGCTGCTTGTTAACTATAAGTTTTAAGCACCTTGAGGCAAAAGCCGTTAAGCTCTGTAATAATAAAGATTTACGTGTCTTGAGAATGTATGCCCGGACACACTCCTAAACTAATCACATATTGTCCTGCAGACGGAGCATTTTTTGCTCCCCTATTTAGCTGAGCGCATAAAACGATGGGAAACGAAATTATGCAAGCTGATTTATATACGAATGAGCCCGAAGATTATCTTGCGCAATCCCAAGAGAAGTCCGGCATTTTTGACTACCTGTTAGGCACCTACATTGTTGCCATGTTAGCCACTAACTTTAGCGTTCACAATGACCTATTAAGTAACATTGGTATGGCCCTTCCGGTACTGTTGTTATTGAGTTTGTTCGTTAGCCGGTACCATTTTCAGCGTGAGTTTTTCGCACTTATCGGTTTATACCTATGGATTCTATTAGGTTCGCTGATGGCAGAGTATCGTCTGCTTTCTCTTGGCTCCGCGTTCTATTTTTGGAAGGTGCAATTCATTATGCTGATTGTTGCGCTGCGGTGTAACAATTTTCGGCGAATGCGCTTTTATTTGATCTCGTGTGCTCTGGGGGCGGGTTTCTTAGTAGTTACAAGCGCTTTGAGTTCATCATATATGGCATACACTGAAAGACAGGTGGGAACAGTAGGCGAAGCAAATTCCTTAGGCGCGATAACAGCCACGGCATTTATCTCATGGCTTTGTCTGTTATTTATGGTGAGTGGCAGGCTAAAGATGATATTCTGGATAGTTTGCGCTGTAATGGGAGTAATCTCAGTGTATGTACTTGTGTCAACCGCTTCGCGAGGTGGTTTTTTGACAGTTGTATGTTTCATTGCTGTTGGCGGTTGGTATATATGGCGTCAAAGTAGACGGGCCGTAAAGCTACTGCTTCCCGCAGTTTCTCTGGTGGCCTTGCTATTGATTCTTAATGTCACGAAAGAGCTTATGATTATGAGGCGATTAGCCGGTTTTCTTTGGGCTCTTGGCGTTCCCGAGGTTCCCGGAATGTCTATCGGTGTGGGGACAGATATCAGCCGGCTCATAATTCTCGAACAGGCTTTGGATATTTTTTATCGCTTTCCTGTTTTGGGTGCTGGCTATGGTACGTTTCGAGCATATACCACTGTTGTATATACGCATACAACACCTTTTGATTTTCTCTACTCGACCGGGGCGGTTGGTACATTGTTATACCATTTTGTAATTGTCAGCGGCTGGCGTGTTTTAGCAAAAGCAAAGAAGTTAGGAAAGTATGATCCGGAGATCAGGAGGAATATCTGTATATGCCAGGCACTGATTATCGCACAGCTCGTAGCAGGGATGTCGTTGCCTACCCAAGTCTCAAAATTCCAGGCCGTACTTTCGGGTGTATGGTTAGGTGTCGTCTGGTATATGCGATCATGGATGAAGGAGCAATCGGCATACGATACAGAGATGGAGTTCGCCGCAGACAGTGAAGCTATACACAGCACATAGTATCAATACTATCGCAAACGTTCTTAGGATCTCGGAGAATCGCATTTAGTAGCATGTTACCGCATGAACAGGCCACTACGCAGATGAATAGCAAACCGATCACCACATCTACAAGACTGATTCGGAATACACTTTTTAATGTAGCGACATTAGTAAGCAATGCGATCATAGGCTTCTTCTTAATACGTTTCTTTCTCGGTCGGCTTGGAGAAAATCGGTATGGTTTATGGCTGTTGATTGGGTCCATCTTTCAATATCGAGGTCTAATGAGTATGGGATTGAATAGTGCCATAAATAGATATATTCCATTCTACCTTGCAAAAAACAATAATGAGGGGATCCAGCGGGTAATCAGTACGTCACTTTTGTTCTTCTCAATTCTTGCGGTCGTTCTGGTGCTGGCAACTGTGATGATTTACTACAATATCGGTTCATGGTTTGCCATCGAACCCGACCTGGTTGGTACTGCCGGTACTCTCGTTTTGATAGTAGGATGTTGCGCAGCTGTTGCAATGCCTCTGCAGTTATCCAGTGCTGTCTTGAGCGGCTTACAGCGTTATGACCTTATGAATTTAGTTGTGCTCGTTCTTCTCATATTACGAACGGCACTACTGGTTGTGTTACTTTCGGGGGGGTATGGCCTGATTACCATGGGATTAATATTTGGGACAAGTGAAATTGCTATGAGAGTAGCGCAGATATCATTTGCCAGGAAATTGCTGCCAAAAGTCTCACTGTCTTTTAGGAGTATAGATTTCGGGTTTCTCAGAGAGATGCTGGCTTATGGAATCAGCACGTTTCTTTATGCGATGGGAGCTATCATAATCTACAAGGCCTCTGATATAATCATTGGTATTTTTCTTGGTACGGGTCAGATTAGTCAGTTTGCTATTGCCGCGGCAGGTGTTTTACTGCTGTCACAATTTTTACGGGCTTTTACCCAGGCCGTAAAACCGGCGGTCAGCGATCTTGATGCCAGAGATGATCACTCGCGGGTACTTGAAATAGCTTTTCTGATGCAAAAATACAGTCTTCTTCTGATTATTCCGGCCGGTTGCTTTCTTGTTGTGATGGGCAGAGAATTCCTGTGGGTGTGGGTCGGTGAGAAATTTCAGGACGCGGCAGTGATCGACAGGATGGGCGTTATTCTTGGGATCCTGACGGTTGGCCACTGTCTAAGATTAGCACAGTACAGCAATTTCCTCGTTCTGGTTGGGCGAGGAGAACATAAAGTTTTCGGTATCCTTATGGCTTTAACAGCTCTGCTTTCTGTTTCGGCCTCCATCTTTTCAATAAAGGTATTCAATTGGGGACTGCAAGCAATAGCGTGGTCCAATTTTCTGCCGATGGCAGTAATATCCGGCTTGGTGCTTCCTGTATATTTCAATCGGCGAATGCGGATTTCAGCAAGTGAAAGCATCCGCAGAGTATTGAAGCCGGCCTTGTTGGGGTCATTACCAACTGTAGCTATGATAAGCATATGGAAATATCTATCTCCACCGAATTCATGGTTTGAGATTACTGCTGTAGTAATAACAGCAATGGCTCTGACACTTGCCAGTAGTTGGTTCTTGAGCCTTGAAGAGATAGAGCGAAAACGGTTTGTCCACCTTGCTCTCCGAAGAGATATTAGCGGTTAAGAAATACTTTCAGCGTTGTTGAGGATATGAGGCAGACTACTTCACAAAGAAAGATGATCGTTCCGGATTAAAATATAGAACCGAATGTAAGGTAAAGCAGGAAAACGGTTTATGGCCAAGAAACGAAGCTACAGAGACTCTCACAAATATGCGAGCAAAGGAGTTGAGTACGACGAACACTATAAGTTGCGACCATGGCAAAGATACCTTTGGTCGCGTGAGCAGGAGATAATATCAGAGATTTTAGGGGAATATCTTGGAGACAGGGATATCCACCTGTTGGATTTTGCATGCGGAACTGGACGGATAACAAGCCTTCTGGAGAATCGAGTAAAGACATCAACGGGTGTTGACGTATCCGGCTCTATGTTGGCAATTGCCAAAAATAAACTTAAGCATACTGACATAGTTCAGGCCGACATAACAACCGAAAACATTCTACAAGGAAGAAAGTTCAATGTAATAACCGCTTTCAGGTTTTTTGCGAATGCCGAGCCTGAGCTGCGTTTGGCTGCAATTAAAGCGATTGCAGATTTGTTGACTGAAGATGGTTATCTTATACTTAATAACCACCATAATATTCACTCGCCATGGATCAAATGGGCATATATGCGCCATAACCAGAGAAATCCAGACGGGATATTCAATGTTATGACTATCGAAGGAATGAAAGAGCTTGTCGGCCAAGTCGGGCTGGAGATAACTGAAATTTACCCGATTGGCTTTTTCCATCCGCCCAGAATTGAAGTTCCACAGCTTATAGTTAAAGCGATTGAAAAGATAGGCTGCAGGTTCAAGTTCCTTACTCGATTTTCCGAGTGTCACATCGCTGTATGCAGCTTTCGCAAATAAGAGTACCGCATTTTGAGGAGAATTGAAGCTAATGGGTATTGGTAAGGAAATTTCTGAAGCACGAAAGGTTGCTCAGGTTCCCAGGCTCTCACGAGGTATGGATTGGTATCGCCTACATTTCGTGCGTAGATTCTCCATCTATATAAGTTACTTTCTGGCCAAAGCATATATACCCCCTAATTTGATAACAATGGCGATGGGACTGGCGGCGCTTTGTGGAGCGGCATGTTTGGTGCTTGATAATTTATGGTGGAATATCGCGGGAGCTTTTTTGGGGCAGTTGTGGCTTATCCTTGACTGTGTGGACGGTGAAGTTGCGCGATTACGAAATAAAACGTCCGTATTCGGAGTGTACCTTGACGATTTGATGCATACAATCGTTAATCCAAGTTTCATTTTGGCTTTGGGTCTTCACGTCTACTTAAAAGAATCGTCGTATGTAAATTTAGCTGCGATGATTCTTATTTACTCTGTGTGGCATTGGAAAAGGCTGGTCACCCGAATCACAAGAACAAAGTTGAAATCCGCAGGTGGACTGGAGACGACAAGCTCTGTGCGAACGTCGCAGAATAAGGCTAATCGGACTATGTTCTATTATCTACGTGCGATTTTGCCGCATTGTGTCAGCGATGTGGATTCGATGTTGATTGTTTCTGTCGTAGTCATTTTTGATCATGTAACAGAATATGATATCGTGAAATCAGTGCTTTACTTATATACAACATTGTCGGTTCTATTTATAGCTGCTCTGATACTACGTGACATGAAACGAGTGTACCGTGGAACTTAAGAAGAAGATGTACATGACTGGCTGTTTAGAAAAACAAACTTTATGTTCGTTTTGCACACCAGATAGAACATGAGCCAGGATGGGCCGTGGTACTCGGGGCTTTTAAGGCAGGATCGAATTCGATAAATAAGTGCCAATGCTGTAGTAACAAAGGATGTGCCTGAAAATGTAATTGTTGGGGGTGTCCCAGTGGTGATAATCAAGGACAGGTTGGACGAGAGCACGGGGCGGGGACTGTAGAGACAGGTACTCGACTTAGGACATGAACAAACGAAGACTTGTATACTTTGACTTCGTCACGCATTTTGGCGGGGCGCAGCACTGTACCGTGCTGCTATGCGAACAACTCAGTAAAGCGAATGAGGTTCACGTAATTGACGCATATGGTTTCTGCGAGGAATACACAGCTACGATGGCCCAAAAAGATGTTCATGTGTACACCTTGTTGGCTAATGCAAGAGATGTGGTTATTGGCTCTGGGGACAGGCCGCTGTTGAGAATACTCAGGCTAATCAAGCAATTGCCTGCTTTGCTGAAGCTTCGCAGAAGACTGGTAAAACAGATATTGCAGCTAAATCCGGACTTGATATGGACAAATAGTTACAAATCCCTGTTTTTCCTGGCGACAACCATGCGCCTTCGTAAGTACCCGATTGCACTTTACACACACGGTTGGTACCAGGAATCTCAGCTACCCTGGTATGCCCGATGGTTAATAAAGTATCGGACAGACTTACTTCTGGCGGTGTCAAATCCTACCAAAAAAGTTCTGATGAACTGGGGTATTAATGAAGAGAAGATCCACGTCGTGTTCAATACCATCGATTTTGACAAAGTATTAGAAGACGCTTTTAGGGAGCCTGCCACGCCTCCTCCCGTTGACGGCAAGATATACAAAATCCTCGTCCCGGCTTCATTGGTTCGAACCAAGGGACAGCACACGGCTATTATGGCGGCGGCTCTTTTGAAACAGAAAGAGTTGGATTTTGTAATGTGGCTGGCAGGAGATGTGGGAGAGGGCGGCAAATTCGAATACGTCGATTATTTGAAGAAACTGATTTCGGATAACGCCCTTGAAGAGACGGTGTTCCTGTTGGGATGGCGTTCGGATATTACCACATTGATGAGAATGGCTGACGTTGTGGTTCTACCCACGCATACGGAGGGTTTGCCTCGCGCAATTCAGGAGGCGATGATATTAGAACGGCCGGTTATCTCAACCGCGGTTGGGGGGATTCCAGACCTGGTCATTCACGGTGAAACTGGACTTCTTGTGCCGGTGGAGGACGAGGACTTACTCGCCGAGTCCATAGAAAAACTCATGCTTGACAAAAATCTATCTACCGTTCTGGCGGCAAACGGTCGTAGATGTATGTATGAGAAATTTTCCACAGACAGGCACATTGCATTGGTGCGAGAAGCATTTGAATGGGGAATTGAACGAAAACGAAAAGGCCGCTATCTAAAAAATACAAAATGATAATTGCTTTACTTGCACACGCACTTCGTAGTCAAGGTGGCTTGCTGCGAGGGCACGGTTTTATTAGTTCACTGATTAGGTCGGCGCCTCAGCATGAATATCTAATTACAGTGCCGGCGGGCTGTGGATATGAGGATATTTCGCTGCCGGCAAACGGCAGGTTTCACTTTTGTAAGAACAGAGATCTCAACAAAGCGTTTTTTTTCGAATAGCGACGCGGGGCTGGTAAGTGGGATTTTGGCCTTAGCCAGCGACGAAAGCAAGTTAAACAGCTATCGCGCCAACAGCCGCAGTGCTGCCGAGAAGTTCTATTCCAGAAAGAATACGAGTCGATATTTGGAGGCAATGCGTGAAGTTGGCATTTTTTAGAACAGTGGCAGAGACGAAGGGTATGTTGGTCGCAGCATTTTTGCCTATGCGAACCGGATGGTGATACGGTTATGGGCGGATCATGCCTATTGACCGGCGTGGTTTTCTGTAATTAAGAAAAGACAATTCTAAATAGATTCAGATAAGGGAAAAAAGACATGAAAGGACAAGGCTTGGTTAGGAAATGCAAAAAAATTCGGATATTATTAGCGCTCGTAGTTGCCGGTTCAGTGGTTCTGGGCGCCGTGAAGGCTTTTTCTGCGGACAAGAAAGGCGCCCGGGAGACTAATCGAAACGCAGAGACAGTGGATGCAACGGAGCCTAACAAACCGCCAATGATTATCTGGTTTCATAACGGATACAGCGACAATGTTGCTGCACTTAAAACAGCACTGTCTTCAAGGTTGATCTCGCACGTTATGATAAAATGTACGCACAGGAAAGACTTTGATTATAGAAGCAAGAACGATGTTCTTAAGGCGATAGAGATGGTGAAGAAGTCACGTGCTAAACTCATATGGACTCGGAGTCTTTGGGCGCATAACAATGTTGAAGACAGCAGTGTGAAAGACTTATTCGATCCGGACTATTATATTCGGGAGATCCAGAATTTGCGAGCAGAAGCCAAAGAGATGGGTACCGATCTTGTCTCGTTAGACGCAGAACCATATGGCAATTCACCGATGAAAAGATATTTAACGCATGGGTACAGGTGGAATTCTCAATTGCGAGAGCAATTGAAGTTCGCGGTCAATAAGGCAATTAAGGCTGTGGGCAAGGTTGACGTTATGCGGCCAGCGGGAGACAACCGCAGGGGGCATCCTGCTGAGATTCTCGCTGAACTCGGCAAGTATAGACTTTCCGGGCTCTCTCGTTCTACTGATGCTCTGCGACGCAAGCCGCCTTACGAGGTATATCCTTATGAAATATTTGCTGCTTATCTGAATACCGCTCGAAAAGATCCAAAGGCCCCTAAATACACCTTTTTTCTTGTGCCTGAAATATTTGAAAACTCGCATTTGTGGTCTGACAAGAAGGGGCTGTTTCTTTATCCCAGGGAGTTTAACGCGTTGGCGGTAGCCCAAGAACTCCTGGCCTATTCTAAAAACCTACCTGATATAAACTCTGTTGACGTAACAAATTGAAAGGTGAACTTTTGAAACTTAGTAAAAAACTTTATTTCATAGACTATGATTGCAGTGGAGACCATTTTTGCGAGTTTTAGTAGCTATTGAAAACCGTTTTGTTCAATCACAGAACGGTAATATTTATTCAACGACGAATTGTGATTATGCCTTCTGGTCGAGATATTTAACGGCTTTTGATGAGGTTGTTGTCTTTGCTCGTGTTACTCAAATATCTGAGGTGGTATTGGACAAACCTCCGGCAAACGGACCAAATATTCACTTTTTCTCTCTTCCTACATTCATAGGACCATGGCAATTTTTGAAGCATTATCCTCAATTGCTAAACCTTACCAAACAAGCCGTTGATTTAGCAGATGCATTCATTTTACGCACACCGGGTACTCTATCTTTTTTGATATGGAAAGAACTTTGTAAACGGAAAGTCCCTTATGGAGTTGAAGTTGTAGCGGACCCTTGGGAAGCAATGCGTTCCGGAAATATTAAGAGCATCGTTAGGCCATTCTTGAGACGTTTATGTCGGCGCGATCTGATTCGTCAATGCAAATCGGCCAGTACAGCCTCTTATGTAACCGAGAAAAATTTGCAAAAACTATATCCTGTGAAGTGTTGGCAGACTTATTATTCCAGTATTGAGTTGCCGGATGAGATGATTATAGATGAAACTGGTTTGGCTAATCGAATTGAGATTATAAAAAAAGAACGTTTCACTGAAAGGCTATTAAGGATAACCAATTTATCCGGTATGACAACTTTTTACAAAGGTCAAGATATTCTTATTGAAGCAGTTTCGATATGTAACAAAAAAGGATTGAATATTGAATTGTCATTTATGGGAGAAGGACGATGTAAAGAATATTATGTTAATAAAGTACAGGAACTTGGTTTGGCGAAACGTGTAAAATTTTTAGGGAATATTCTTCGTGGAAAAAATCTTACAGCCCAGCTTGACTCCTCGGACTTATTCGCATTTCCTTCTTTTACAGAGGGTTTGCCGCGTGGAGTTATCGATGCGATGGCACGTGCTTTACCATGTATTGCAAGCAATGTTGGCGGCATCCCGGAATTGCTTGCTCAGGAGGATTTGGTTCCAGCTAGAAACCCTGTAGCCTTAGCAAGAAAGATTGAGTCTGTGGCTAATGATCCGGAAAGAATGGTAAAAATGGCACAGCGAAACCTTCAAGTAGCAAAAAAGTATTGTTCAGAAGAACTTGGCGGAAGACGAACTGCGCATTATAAGGAGCTCAGAAAAATAACAGAAGCGTATATTGCTTCCACAAAATAAACTCACTCTTGTCCAAGATAAAGTTTTTTTGAAAAGTTAATAAAAAGTATCTCCGGTTTTGGTTATATTAGTTTTGACAAACAAGTATAGCCAAAATTAATCCGGAGATATAGATATGAT
>Ga0075123_10000975_pt1 | contig 14646 bp, 31 predicted proteins | sample AntAceMetag02UKX_FD_69808 | JGI IMG/M metagenome (GOLD analysis project Ga0075123, IMG submission 69808) | Saline lake microbial communities from Ace Lake, Antarctica - Antarctic Ace Lake Metagenome 02UKX | ecosystem: Environmental > Aquatic > Non-marine Saline and Alkaline > Saline | place... | reverse complement strand
CCTTCATCCGCAGTCTCTATCCATATGGGATCTTGTATATAACTTGCATTAAGATTTCCCTTAAATTCATCATGGGTTTCAACCCATCCAGTAAAGTTTCCAATACCCTCGCTTCCGCCTATCCAAACAGTATCATCTGTTAAGTTTCCAAATCTAGTTGGATCATTTGGGCCTGCAAAAACAAGTCCAGTGAGTAATAGAAGCATAAATGTGAATAAAATTAAGTTTTTCATAGTGACAAAATCCTCCCCTTTATTAAAAAATTTCCACTCTCATCTAATTTGGCAAGTTGCGTTGTTCCGGCGCTATCATAAAAAACAATGCCACCCGTATCTGGTGCAAAGATCCTTATTGGTTTTGCATATCCATCTTCTGTGATAATCTCTGTGCCACCAATCTGCAAAGAGAGTGTGTTAACGCGATAAGTACCGCTTTCTATGTATGGTAAAATATCATTGTGATCTTCAACATTTATCAAATCTCCGGTTGACCGTTCCACAATTGGCGAGCTCATTTGTTTGCTTCCTCCGCCTTAGACATTGCTTCTAAAAAGAACGCTACATCATTCCCTCCAAGACCCATTCCTTGTGAAATTTTCCATTCAACTAAATCTGCTGAAGTAAAATTAGTTTGAGATAATATCCTCTGCGCTTGGATTGATACAATAAATCTTGATTCCTTTATAAAAGTTTTAGGATCCATCTTTGGGCCTCCGATTGATTTCCATTCTGCTTGCTAAGGTTTTAGCTACTCCATTTTTACTAAACATTAATCCCTTATATAATAGTTGACTTACATGGGAAATATCAAATGATTTGAAATGTCCAACTATAAATTTAGTTGCAACAGTCATCTTAAAGCCTGCGGCTTGAACTTTTTTACTGAAAGAATAATCTTCTCCCATCTTAATGCGACCATCTGGGGCACACTGAAATCTAAAAACTGGTCTGTCAATCTTATCAAATACAGAGCGCCGGATATAAAAACAGCCAGAGCCAATACAATCAACTGGAGTATATTCATCAATTATATCTCTTGGATCTAACATTGGTTCAAACCATTTTTCATCTTTTGATTTCTTCATAATAATTGGATAAGGGATTCCTCTTTTTGTGGTAAACACAACTGCAGATACAACATCATGCCCGGGTTTAATCATATCAAGTAAGTCTTCTGGTATCACCATATCCGAGTCTATCATAAATAAAATCTCACAATTAGTTTTTAGGAACTTGTCTACAATCATATTTCTATTATAATCAATTGGCTTTTCGTTTGAAAATAAAAAGGTGAGCTCGTGTTTTGTGATTGCCTGGATCTTCAATAAAGTTTCAGCTAATTTAGTATGAATCCAATCTTGATTCAAAACTGCAATCATAATCTTCATATAAAACACGCCTCCATTAAATCCGGGATATTGTAAAATACTTTGTTTGCGCTTGCCAGTGTTAATGCGCCTACAATCTTGGGGCCATCTGGTGCGCCCTCTCTGCGTTTCAATACCAAATCAAATAACGGCGTTGAATTTTCAGAAGTCATATTAGAGAGGACTATATTGAGCTTCTGCGCCACATCATCTGGAAACATTTTGTAAAGTTTTGCCTTGATTATTCTTGCGAACTCTCCATCTTCCAGGTTTAATCTAATCTCTGAAGAGCTTGAGTTAGGCAAATAAACTGCGGACTTCATAAGCGTGATATCTTCGGTGATGTGCGCTGATAAAGAGAATTCATTTTTGAAGCTTTCGAAAAGTTCTAAGGCAGCGGGTTTCATATTTTCCAGATCCCATTCATACTCCATTGTATTTTCTGCTCTGCGGCCTTCAATTTCCTTGTAAATCTTTTTTGCGGTGTCTCTTATTTCATTTAGAGAAAGAGTTACGCCACCAAGCATAATACTTTTGCCTGCCTTTTTAGAGGTATAATAAACTGCCATGAGTTTGTAATCATCTCTTAAACGAGAATTAGCTTTAATCCGGGGGCTGTAGTCTCTAATCTCTCTTACAAAATCTGCGATTAGTTTCTCACCCATTTTTTACATAAAGTCCATGTCTTCAATCTCAGATATATACTTTTTAACTGCGGGATCTGCTGGGTTTATCACTCCTTCTTTAATATAACCCATTAAGCGTTTGTATTTTTCATCACGCTCATCAACACCAACTGGGCCAATCTGAATTCTTGGATAACCTGAAAGCCCATTCTTCTCTGCAATTGGTCTGAATATATTATTTTCTATTGCGCGACAAGTTCGTTCAACATAATCTTTCAAGCCAAGCTCATAAATCTGATTCAACTTTTGAAGAGTCGCTTTATTTGCGTTCTTACTCTGGCCAGTTGCGTAAGGTGCTGGAACTCCAGTTGATTGAATTGTGTCCTGATTAAAATATTCCAAGAAGGTTTTCATAGAATCTGGGTTTTTTGATTCCAATACAGCTATTTTTACATGGTATGGAATAGCAATCTCTGTTGCTGCGGTGGCTCGTTTAAGATTATCATTTACTGCCTTGACTTTTTCTGGAGAAGGTTCGTGATTCTCATTCCCAACTGTTGCGACACGAGTTGGAAATAAAATTGTGTGCGCTCTTTCTGCATAATCCTTATTCAAAAGGAGAACTGTTTTGATGCTTTGGTATGCGGGCTCTATTAATCCAAGCGGATAAAAGCCAGGGCCTACAGTCCAAAATTTAAAATGGGCAATTCTACTCGCGGGGATAAAAATCTGGTTGCCTTCAAGTGTAACTCCAGGAGGTGTTTTGATTCTCTTGTGGATATCATCTGTGTATTCATAAGGAACGCTTTGGACAAATCCTACTGGGTTGCCAAATTTATCTAAGACAATATTTACGCCAGACTTTGCATAATCCATTTGCTTTGGATCTATAGAATCTAAATCCATGATCTGTTTTCCAGAAGTATCTTCAATTAATTCTGTGTACTGAGATCCATAAATTAGTTGATAACGAAATATAAGTTCTTTTAATTCGCGCCATGAAAGTTGACCGCCGCGATGACCAACATCTGATAAGAAGTTTCTAAAGTATTCTACAATTTTTGGATTTGGATGAATCAATCTCTCGCGAGTTGTGAGAATCGTTTGAACATTTCTATTGATTGCATTAAATGTTAAGGCATGCCGCATATAAGCTAGCTCTAATTCTGCTAGACTCACACGCTCATTCTGACTATCCGATGCCTCTGCGCGCACACTTAATGGATCCACTTTTGGTATGTTTGCAGCCATATAAAAATCTTGAGAAAGTCTCGCCGGGTTTACTAAATCCATCACTCGCTTCATTTCTTGGTCCCCCTACATTCTTTAAAAAACTGTGGGACTTCTGCAGATATAAAATAATAAACTATTGCCCATGCGAAAATTGTGCCTATTGAAAATTTAAAGTCTGCGAGCTGCCACATCATATAATTTATTCCTACGCCCGGAATTACTGCTTCAAGAATCCAAAGAATCCAACCCTTTATCTTGCTTGGCCCATTAACTAAATTCAATCGCTTCTTTTTATCTAAATGAGATTTTAACTTGAGAAATTTGCCTTTGATTTTTGTCTTGATTTTTTTAACTAGAAGTACTACTTTTCTTTGAATCTTTTTGAGTATAGAAGGTTTCATGCGGGCAGGCACATTTAGTCACCGTAATTTATAAATGGATAATAAATATATAAACCTTTCTATACTTAAAATGCAATGGTATCAACGACTTCTCGGTTAGTAGAAATCTTAGAAAGTGCTAGTGCAAGAGACATCGAACAGTTTCTAATTGTGATTCCGTTAACACAATAACTTTGATTATCTCGAACCTGTAAGTCATAAACATTAACAGACTTTTCAAATTTGCTTGTGATAAAATTAATCCCAGAGATTAGATAATCTCCAATGATAAATGACTTAGAAAAATCGTTTCCAGTCAAATGAGGCTTTCCAAAAAATAATTCCGTATAAAATTGGGTGATACCTAACACAAATTGGTTTCTATTTTGGACACCGTATCTAAATCTTTTAATCTCATTTATAGTGCAAACAATATCATTCCTTAATAAATAATCGCGAATTTGAAATGCCAACTTCTTTGAGATTACACTTGCAGTCATTCCTCTACGGATTAAACTTCCATCTGCAGCCCAGAAACCTTTAACAATTTGTTTTTGAATAGATGGAGAAGAATACATTAAAAAATCAGGGACTTGTTTATTTTCTTTAGTCTTGCATTCTTTCTTCAAAAATGCTTGGAATGGGATACAACTAAAGCTAAACACACTATAATTTTCAAATTGCTGTTTCCTTAAGGTAATACCTTTATCCTTAACATAAGAAGTTATCCTTTCTTGGAGAACCCCATCTTTTTTATGAAATGGAAGATTCCACTGACTTCCATCCCCAGCAAACCAACCTATGAAATAACCAAATTCTTCATCAATTGGTATGAATCGCTTATACCTCTTCTTTTTCCATCTTACGTTCCAATAAAAATCAGAGTTATATTCCCATCCATTTGTTGTAGGGAAGTAATCAATCATATCAATCATATCAATATTTTTGATCATCCTGTTTATTGGTGATACTAAAAAATGTTTTGGCTTACTAACCTCCTGTGATTTTACTTCTTTAAATTCTAATTTTGTCATTTTACGAAGAGAGTGTTTAGGTCTATCTATAACAAATATTTTATGATTATCAGTTATCCTAAAAGGAAGATTCCCAAATGGCTTGATTGTTATGATCTGTCTGTCACAAGTCTTAGACATTGTGCTCTCCACTTCTTTAAAATCTCCCTTATGTGTTAGAACCATCTCCCCTTTTTTTATGCTGTCTATATCTTTTATGCCTTGATCAGTAAATATAGACTGCCCTTCACATAAACTGTCATCATGGGCTGCTCTTGTACGAAAAGTTCTGGTCCCTTTTTCAGTTCTCACCTCTTCAAAACCAACCATTTCTTTAAACAGTTGATCCGTTATCGTAATGGTGATCTCAGAATCCCTATGGCGCGGTATGACTAGCTTATGGGTATCAACAATGTTCTTTAAGTTGATTAAAATCGCTATTCGGTTTTTATGTTCAAAGTTTTGACCAATAACTGGAAGATAATTTGCACGTAAATCTTGTAATGGTTTTTGACCGAAATTAGTTTCATCCAATACTAAAGTTTGAAAATGGAAGATACTATGAAGAGTCATAATTCGTTTGACTTGCTCATCTAATGATACCCCCCTAGATCTTTCTATATACTTGATTATCATTTTATTGTCTGGAGTTAATTCAATAACTGTATAAACGCTATAATCTCCATGCTTTGAAACTGCGAAGTCTGCGCCCAGATAATATTTGCAATCATTGATTGGTTTCAAATTGAATTTTAGGCTTTCATCAAAACACTCGATCATATCATTCTTATCAAAAAGACCGAGCTGGGTTGAAAGGCAGTTAAGCATATACTCTCTTTGGAAAGCATAGTCTCCTTTGTCTCTTCGTATGCGCTCGATTTTCTTCTTTGAGAAACGATCTGGGCAAGTCGCTTTGCCTTTCACTAATTTTCCATCAGTATTAAATTTAAGATTTCTCCCAACTGGAAGGGACATAACCTTGTAAGACGGATTATCTTTAAGCTTATGCAGAAGATCTGTTTCATTAACAGGGGTAGAAATGCAAACTATACGCCCATCTTTAGATTCTACCCTGGTTGAGACATTTCTGGAAAAGACTTCGGGCGGGGAATACTCTGCTATCTCATCGCATAATACTAAATTCACATGGACTCCTTTGACTCCTGGGCCATAAGGCTTACAAAAAATCTTGCGGTTTCCAGTTAAAGCCAGATCTGTGCGCGTATCTCTTACTCTTTCTTCATGCGACGCGGTGATACTCATCTCTTTTAGATATTTTGATTCCTGGATCATCCGCTTGATATCATCTAAGATTCTTGTAGCTTGCGGCAGGTTAAAAGAAACTATGAGGATCTCAAAGTTTTTGTTAAAGTATAATTTCCATAACGCATAGGCTTCAACGATTGTGGTTTTTCCTGAGCCAGTAAATGCTTCTATTAAAACACGATCATTTTTCTCCATGCCTCTAACCCATTCAAGTTGAGTCTTGTCTACACCAAGGTATTCGCCTTTGTATGTAAAGAAAATTGGGGGGAGCATGGTATCTACAAACTCGGTGAAAGATGCGCGGCATTTGGCAATAGTTAAGATATCTGTTGTGTCCATTTATTCTAATCCTCTTGCAGATCATTCTGCTGCAATTTCATTTCGCATTCTTTTATCAACGATTTACACTTCTTTTTCAACATATCGCATCTATAGTTATGAACTTTCAATGCAACAATAGTATCAATCCAATTCATTTATTCTAACCCTCTTGCAGATAATTCTGCGGCGCTCATCTCGCTTGGCCATTTGCCAGTGATTTTCTTATGGATCTCTGCGCAATAAGCGCGCGGGTTTCTTTGGTCTTGATTTTTTTCAACGCAATCTTTGAAACTTTTATATTTCCCAAATGGAATTTTAGATACCTCCCTTAAAACATATCTCTAACTCAGGCTTTGACATATTTAAAAACTTCGCTTTATCAAACTCTACTTGTGTAACTCCTTGGATCTTCTGAGGGATTAAATGTAAATAGTTGTAATGGCTTAAATTTCCGCGAGTTGATTTGCAATAAGAATCCTTAAAGACTTCTACTGTGCGCAGAAATTTGGTTCCAACATAAGCGTGTTTTTCGCATCCGACAAATTCTCCAAGATAAAAATGACCGTTGCGGGTTTTAATCAAATAGCTATTTCCTTTGTCTAATGTTAACATCTTTAAATTACCTCCTTTGATTCTATAAATATTACATTTTGAACTGGGTAATCTGCAATCTTTTTCTTTGCCATGACCATTGTTTCGCTATGCAATACTTCAATTACATCGCCTGTATCAAGAACAAATATGTCTGCGCGCTTGCCATTGAGGAACACTGCCTCAGTTACAAATTCCTTTTCTTCTTGTAGCAGTTGCCAACAGAGTTTGCATTTAGCAATTTCGTGTTCTTTGGTGTTGCTTGCATTGAGGCGCACACAATTCCTGGGCCTGCGCTGCATTGGATCAAGAAGTCGCATGCTGTTATTCCTTGCGGTTAATAGCTGGCGTTTATTCATTGTAAAGTTTCCAATACGCGAATCGCTTTTTGTAATGTTGGGCGCGAAAGCATAACTTCTGTGGCAAATAAATCTAGACTAAGTTCGCTTTCCCTATTATATAATAGGGCTGCGGCCAAAGCGCGGGGCAAAATCAATTCAATGCTCATCCTATTAATTTCTACAAATCGTTTATAATCTTTAATTGCCAAGCTACCATCAAGGTTAAGAGCTGCTGAAAGCTTTTCAATCCAAATTAAAAATTCCTTCTCATAATCCTTATGGCAGATACGAGCGCAGTTGATTGAAGGGACTGCGGCCTTTCTTAATGCAGAAATCAGGATGTTCCAAGAAGCAACGATTGAATGGTTATTACAAAACATCTTAAAGTCGCTATGCATCTCTGAGAGTTCCAATAAGCTGAACTTATCTGATGCAATATAAAATCGAGAGCGGCCTTTTTTTGTCTGCTTGTATATGCTGCCGTTGGCTAGCGCGCCGTATTTCTTTGAGTGGTGCGCCAGGAATCGCTGGAATTGCGCTGCTTTCATATTGCAATACAAAACTGGCAGGTCTTCCTACCATACCTGGCGTTGGCTGTTGGTACAGAAATTACTTCTTCACACAATAAATCATAACATTTAATCATCTTATTCCACCCTAATTTGCTAAAAACTATTAACTATTTAAACCTTTCTATTGTAAATGAAAGTATATATTTATAAATATACTTCGTATGATATAAAAAGAATTATAACCCTTCAACATATAAGTATTAAGAGGTGAGAGTTATGCGGCGCTCATATAAAATCAAGGGGGAGGCGGATTTGAAAGACTTAGCTCCGAAATTGGCAGACCAACCAATCGCAAAACAAATTAAAATAATCAAGGATCAGCTAAAAGAATCCCGGGATTATTTAGAACTTCTCGATCGGCGTAAGCGAACTGTGAAATTTGCAATGCGGCGTATAAGGATCAAGCTCATAGAATTAAGGTATGCTCAGGAGGAAAAATGATGAAACCAACCCAGGAAAGATTATATGAGTCGGCAATAGAATCGGCAATCATTGGAGATATTCGATTAGAAGTCTCGCGCCCTTATGGCAGTACTGTAAATGTCGCTCAAATGCAAAAATTCCAAGCAAATCTGAAGGATCTTGAATTTCTAACAGGCCATGAGCATGAAAACGCGGGTGAATTGATACGAATCTACAAAATTCCGGAGGCATATTCAATTTTGCGGGTGAATCAGATGAAGGCCAATCCGCTTGTGAAATTCTTGGAGAGCCCGGTGCCGGGTTTAGTGAGGTGTGTGTTAGAATGAAAATGACTGCGGAGTTAGAGGCTCAACTTATTGAGGCGTTTAAAGAATTCCTATCTGAGCGCGATGGATCTCAACATTTGCTGGAATACAAAATAAACTCTGAAAGATTTGAGGTGCTGATTATATGAAACAAGAAATCACCTGGAATATTGATGTGGCAAAAGTAATTCAGGCCATCGGGCTGCTGATTCTGCTGCTCTACGGAATGTATCACGGCTATAACAAAGTCGACGATTTTCTGGATCTGCGCGAGATTGAGGTGGGAATTGCCCAAGCCGAGGTGGCTGCGGTTCAAAATCAGCCGGTGCTAGGCTGCGCGCCGTGTATCTGCCAACCGGAAACCTGAAAATGAAACACTTAAATAGTAAAAGACCATTATCAATATAGGGGGGTTTTATGAAATGTGTTACATGCGGAAAGGAATTTGAGAAAACTACATATAATAGGAAATATTGTAGTACTCAATGTTTACTGATTAAACGATATGAACGCAGTAGAAAGCAGTATAAAAAAATTAGTATTCCAAAAAGAAAGTGTGTGTATTGTGGGATGATGTTTAAACCAACCAGACCAACTAATAAATTTTGTTCTCCAAAATGCCAACAAAAAGAGTCTAGAATTAGAAATCTTTATAATTCTGTAGAGAGGTTTAAGATTCGTAGACAAAATATGAAGAGAAAAGCTGTAAAATATAAAGGAGGGAAATGTGAAAAATGTGGTTATGATAAACATTTGTGTGCATTAGATTTCCACCATCTTGACAAAAGTAAAAAGGAGGGAGATATTACTAAGATGATTAGGAATAATAATTGGGATAAATTAAAACCCGAATTAGATAAATGCATATTATTGTGTTCAAATTGCCATAGAGAGCTTCACTTCAAAATCTATGAAAAATAAAGACTTGGCTATTGCATTCTGCAGTAGATGTTATGATGGTGAGATTATACAAGATTCTCTGGATCCGGGCCACTTCTTCTGCAATCGCTGTTATCGCTCGGTGAGCATGCGGCGCGGCCAGCGTTAAATCAAAGCCGGGGAATTTAGGGTTACGCGATTTTTTTTGGGAATTTTTCTGGGCGCCGGGGTATTGAAGTTCTTTGGGATTGAAGGACTGACTAATTGAAATGCTTTGGGATTAGGGTTCTAGCTTTTTTATTGTCCGCAATATATTGACTGTTACTATAATCCAGATTGCAATTAGCAAAATATACCAAATACCATAATAGTATATTATTTCGGTTTTTCACCGATATACAGATATACGTATCGGAAATAAGTTCGAATTTCGAACTTCCAGATCAACAATAACCACAATCGAAAGGTTTATATATATGTAATGGTTAAAATATAGTATTATAAAAAAGCAGGTGAAAAATGAAAAATAAAAAAATAATGACAATCGATAAAAGTTATAGTGAAAACATAATTAGTGATGGGTATTTTATAGTAACAAACAACCCGTACCAATTCAACAATAGAAAATAAATAAATTGAGAGGAACAACAAAAATGACAACCGAAATAAAAACATTAAGTTTTGAGGATTCTTTAAAAATCCTACAAACAATAAAAGCTACAATATTAGAAAAAGCAACCGACGAACTGAATAAACCTTTAAAGTTTATTTACTCTGAAAAACCTAAAGTTTTCAATGGCACAAACATAAAAGTTTATAGTGTAAATCTAGACAGCAATAAAACCACAATAACTTTTAGACGTGCATATTTAGAACAACAATTTATAAAAATTGTTGGTTTAAGTACTGAAAACTTTAATAAGATTCTTTTAGCCATTAAAACTCAAGAATTAATTCAAGAGTTTAATATATGGTTTAAGGAGTCTTTAAGGTTAAATAAAGAGGATTTAATTTAATGCCATCATCTAACCTTTTTTTATTTTCTTTTAAAAAATCCCTATTAAGTAGTTTATATTCTTCTTATAATCCTTTTATCAATTCTCAAGGTTGCGAATTTTTACCACAACCTACGGACAATTTGAAAACTAGAAATTATAAAAAAGTTAATATGCTTTTTATGAATATTGTACATAATGGGCAATATGAAAACATTTTAAAATCTAATGATGAAAAAAGAAGTAAGGCTTATTTTTATAAAAATGCTCTAATAAATTTAAAATATGATTTACCCAATTTTTATAAGATATTTCAACAAATAGAAAAAATCCGGATTAAATACCTTAAAGACAATAATGACTATAATCTAATCAATAAACGGCTACATTACAGGGATTTAAGCATAAAGGGAATTCTAAGGGCTTTAAATCAAAAAAGTAAACTTAAAGGGGTTAATTGTAGGCTATCGGATTTTAGCTATAAAAGAGCTTTAAAGAATCTTGAGAACAATAAACCCTTAAGCCAAAAGACTAAAATGTTGATTAATAGATTTTTGAAAACTATAAAAGCCAATAAAGGAAAAAACACTTTAAAGGCTATGAATCAACAAAATAGGAGGGTTATTTCAGTTAAATACAACCATCAAAATTATAGGGTTGTGCTTAAAAAATCCTCAAGAAGAGGGTTTATACCCGATTCAATTACTAGAGATTTTAATATTCCTACATTAATAAATAAGGAATTTAAAACCCGTTTGGAAAATTCTTACTTACTAGATAATTTAAAAAACACTATCGCAACGAAAACAACCGATATATAATTTTTATAAGTTATATGGTTGAGTGCCCAACCTGCGATAGCTATTTCTTTTTTTCTTAAAATTCTTACTTTAGGGAATAATGATACTTACTTTAAAATATCTGTGATTCTTAAATAGGCTTATAATCTTAAAGGCTGCGGATCCTGATCCTTAACGGGCTCACGCTTAGAATGTTGCAATTTATTTCTATTAAACCGAGGGAATTGCTGGGCGTCTCGGGAGTAAAAAACTACATACTGAAGATTAAAGGGATATATTCGGTATAAGAGTAATTATTTAAGAATTTCTTAGTATAGACAAGATTTAAGAACATTTAAGTAAGATTTAAGAGTGATCCTTAAGTATATAAGTACCTTAGAACAAAGGTATTAAGGGCTAAAAGTGTTATATTCTATATCTATTATGATGTTAAATGAGTAGTCTGCGGCCTGCGTTTTTGCTATTAAGGGCCAAAATTAATTTCTATCTTTCAGATTCTCCGACGAGAAATTTGCAAACGAGGTGATGTTAAATGGTTAAGATTGAATCTCTTAGACATATTATAGTTAAAGATGGTAAAGTCTGCGGCGATGTCTCAGACGAGTTTTATAGGTAATTAACGGAGGGTATTGCAAATGAAAAAATTAGAAATAAAATTATTAAGGAGTATTGAAGGAGAACTTTTTATTAGTTATAGATTTGACGACAAAGAGAACTTCACATTACACAGTATGGTCTATATGAAAGATATAAAACTTATTGAGTAATTTCTAAACCCTTGGTTAATGAAAAAGAGGTGATATTCTTTCTAAACGCCTGAGGATTCGTTCTCCTTGGGTATCCATTAAGTCCAATTTAATGGAATTAGTACCCTATGCCTGCGGGGGTTTGTTTCGTCCTCCTCAGGCTTTATATTCATATTAAATTTATGGAGGTAAATACAATGAATCACGATCTATTAGATGTTTATAGTTATCGTAATTTTGGCTGCGGCTTTGTTGAATTGACGGCTGTAGAACAGATTAAAGCGGATTCTATTTTTAAGGATTCTATCTGCGGCGATTGAAAATTAAGGGGGTGAATTCTATGTTATTTAAGCGTAAAGTTGAGTACTGGTCTTGGAAAGATTTCCATGATTTAATGTCTGCGCGGAGTATTAACGACTTTCAGCAGAGAGCAAGGCGTACTTATATGACGCCTAAGAGGGTAAAATGATTGAAAAGCAATTAGTCAAGGAGTATCCTGATAAGCCATTACTTAAAGAGCCTGCGGCGGTTTATTTACTGTGCGAGGATATTAAGGATAGCGAGGTTGAAGTTGTTGCGGCGTTTATGTTGGATACAAGGTTGAAGGTTCTTAGACGTGAGATATTAAGTATCGGGAATATTAACAGCTCGATAGTTGATCCTCGTGAGTTGTTTAAGAGGGCAATTAAATGTAATGCTGCGAATGTTATTCTTGTGCATAATCATCCATCTGGGGATATTGATCCTAGTAAGGAAGATATTAAAGTGACTGCGGCGTTGAAAGAGGGAGGGAAGTTATTACATCTCCCACTCCTAGATCATTTGATTATTACAAATTCTAATTACAAATCTATAATTTAACGGAGGTAAATAAAATGGAATCAATATTAAGGGAAGCTGCAATGGAGGGAGTTATTACTTGTCCAGTCTGCGGCAATCGTATTGAACCTGACTGCGACGAGTGTTGTTGTGGGTGGGTTAACCCATTAGTAGAGTTAGGATTTATTTAACGGAGGTAAATGAAAATGCGAATTGGAATACATGATGTTGAAAGTATTGAAATTAAAAAGACTAAAAGACTTGCTATAGGTAGCAAGGGGGTATTCTTTACTAGGGATATTGTAATTAAATCTGCGGAAGGGAAGCAGACTATCACTCTCTTTTCAGATGTTAAGGATACTCTTAAATTGTGAGGTGTTGAAATGCAAGAAACAAAAGTAGTACATAAAGAATATACTCTCACTAGAGAGGAACTTCTAAATGCGCTGGGTATTAAGGGCGAGATCTTAGTTAATATTGATGATATGTTACCTGATAACAAGATCATAATTAAGACTAAGCCTGCGGCGGAGTAAAATGGATCTTGAACAATCAATCAGAGATGCGAACATCAGATATCACGAGCTAGAGAAAGAGCCTGCGGATCTGTATAAACAATTTCAGTATTACTGTGCATTAAAGGAAATGCAACAGTATCAGGGGGTAATAAAATGAGTAGGTATTATCGAGTAACAGTTAAAGCTAAAAACATTACTGAAGAACAATTAGACAAGGTGATGACTGACGAGCTTGGATGGGAGTCTTCTAGTTCTAGTTGGGTTGAAGGGAAAGAAGGAGACATCGTTGGATATGAAGGAGAAGGTTATCTCTGCGGCGGTATGAGTGAAGAAGAAGCACACGAACAGATTGAAAAGTTATTGAAGAAAGTCAATAAGAAAGCGAAGGTATTAACGGGGTGGACTTATCTTGAGGACTTACCAAAAGACGAATATGGAAGTTTAGATTAATGGAGGAATGAAATGGAAAAATATTGGATTGTTAAGAAGTATTGTATAAACAATAGTTATAACAAAAAATATCCTGTTCACGCCATAGTTAAAATTAATGGTGAAGAAGGAGAACATTTTTGGATGTTGCCTGCGGCGGTATTAAGGTCCGATAGTTATGATTTTAGTAGTGCAATAGAAACAGAGAATATATGGAGTTAGGAGGTAATTGAAATGGAAAAGAAATCAAATGCGTGTGGAAGTGTAGGAGTATGTATTGGATGGGCTATCCCATTAGCGGGGATCATCTTAGGCATAATCTCATTAGCAAGAAGAGAAAGATCTGTGGCAGTAGGAGTGTTATCAATAGTTCTAGCATTTTTCTTCTGGATCTTTTGGACATCTATGTTTATTGGGATGTTTTAAGATGGGATTTCCAACAGATTTATTTAAGTGTAGAGAGTGCGGTAAGAAAACAACCAGATGTTCTGATGTAGATATTACTGTATGTGAAGAATGTGGAGAAGAGTTAAGGTAAGGGGGTAAGACAATGAAATTATATGTTGTATGCTTTCAAGGAATTCCGACAATCTCTTTCTCAGATGTAAAGGATTTAACGAACTACTTGAAAGCTCAAGGAACAAGTGTTGAGAAGGTTACGGAGGATATGGAATGTAATGGATCTCCTAATTGGGAATGGTATGAGTTAGCCTGCGACGGGCCCGATTATAAGGCAGGATACGAAAGCCTGATGGAGTGTTGGGATACCTTCAGCCATGAACAGAAAGAGATCCTTGACAGGGAACTTAAAGCTGCGGGGTTAGACTGATGGAATTAACTTATGAAGAGTATCTAAAGGAATGCACTGCCTTATCCTTTGAAGAATGGAAAGAACAAGGAGGTTGTTGAGATGAAACAAATATTAGAATGGGATGAATGTGAAATCGCAGACTATGAAGCTAAGAGATTAGTTGAAGATCCAGACTGCGACTTTACTGATGAGGATAAAGCAAGGGAGAATCT
>Ga0075123_10000974_pt1 | contig 14647 bp, 14 predicted proteins | sample AntAceMetag02UKX_FD_69808 | JGI IMG/M metagenome (GOLD analysis project Ga0075123, IMG submission 69808) | Saline lake microbial communities from Ace Lake, Antarctica - Antarctic Ace Lake Metagenome 02UKX | ecosystem: Environmental > Aquatic > Non-marine Saline and Alkaline > Saline | place... | reverse complement strand
ATCTCCCCCTGTTGTCAAGTATCCTCTAGTCATTAAACAATCCAAGCTGTCTTTTAGGATTCCAGATATAATAATACAAGTAATAATTATCTCTCCTACCGAACTTGTCCTCGCATTCCATTAGTGCCAAGGGTATTTCCCTGCCAGTAAACTCCATAAAACTCATAGTAGGATCGTTCCTTTCCATTACCATCAATCTTCTTCCAGAGTTCTTCGCTTCTATTAGTCTCTTTTTAGGAATGGCAACTACCATCTTGCCCATAAATTCCTTAGTACCCATTCTATAGCCTTTGAAAGGCCTAGTCTTAAATGGCTTCCTCACATAGACATTAGTCCCCATCTTTTCTTTTATATTCTGAATTTAACTTCTTCCAACTCACCATTACATACTTACTATTATGTAAAAACGAATAAGCAAGATATAAATAGAAACGATATATTAAATGTAATCCTATAGGAGCTATCATAGATTGTCCTCTTTCCCAGAAAAAACAAACTTGTCTATAAAACATACCCTTAGAAACTCCTTCACCAATCATCTTGCAAAAAGGAAATTTGACAAATGGATATCCAATGTTATTTTTCATACTTCTCTTCATCCAACATTAAGTAATCAATTATAGTATCTACTGCTTCCTGTCCTGAATAACATATCTCTACTTGATACCCTACTTCCTGTAATTCTTTGATCCAAAAAGCTTGATTATCAGAAGGCTTATTCTTTCCTGCTTTCATTTCAATAAATAATCCTGCCTTCATTGAGGTTATCGCCTTAGTTACCTTATCATTCCTAGAAAAAGGTACAGCAAGGAATACATCAGGCACTCCACTCTTAACTCCTTCATCCTTCATCCTAGTAGCAACTATAATATTTCTTTGTCCTCCATTGGGAATAGCAAACAGTAGTTTTAATTCTGGATACTTAGAACTCATTACATCAGCCCACTCAAACAACATCACTTGGGCATCATGTTCTGGACTTGCTCTCTTACCTGTCTTAGTTCCCTTCTTTAAATAGTCCTTTACCTCCATTGTGTTAGTCTTCTTCATGACAATATCTCTTATTAAACTTATTTATCCAATACCACCATTGTCTATTGCTTTCTTTCACAGTAATTCTATTAGTAGTAAACCTTCTGTCTACTGTTTTCTCTTCCTTTAGATACCTCTTCTCTCCTTCTAAATACCATACTTGAATAAACATCTTCGCCCATGCCCCTGTATACTCAAAAAAGACTATTTCGTAATCCCCACTCTTATACACAAACTTCCCCTCTCTATCCCTAAAATCCCTTATTGTTAGTTTAGAATTTTGTGGTAAAGAACCCTCGTCTTTGATTGTTAGTTTTCTGTTTTCCATCTTCCTCCTTCAATAAATTAAGAACTACCTTCAAAAGACTATATATTATAAATATCCGTGTCTTCCAGTACATATACCTTAAACTCCACTTTAAACGCCACTCTCTCTTACCGTCTACATCCTTAGTACAATACTTTCTTTTAGTATACATCCAAATTGGAAAAAACTTCTGCCCTAACCTATCAACAATTTCATCAATCAGAAATTCAGAAGGAGCATCTGTTAATAATACCTGTTGTACAAACACACGCTCTGCATACTCCATACTTGATGCATACAAATCCTCAAACGAACCTTGCATACCTCTCATATCAACATAATGACCCCATGCCTTATCTTTGTATATAATCTTCCATCCATAAGTACCTCCTAAATTAGCAGGATCATGCTTTATAATAATATCTACTGGAACATCAAACTCCACATGCATAAGAGTTCGTCCCCCTTCTAACGCAACCTTATCTTTAATACTTTTTTGTTTTATACCCATCATTAGTATCTATTTCATAACTTATCTTATTACCCTTATGATTCTGCTTAGTATGAATAGCAACTCCTTCAAGGAGGGCTTTCAAGATCCTTTTAAAAGAACCCTCCTGAAATTTACTACCAAACTCTAGGTTAAAGGTTACTGTTATCTTTTTCATCTTTATAATCCTAACTCAAGTAATCTATATCCCTCTTCTTCACAAGACTTCCAATCATCTAAATATACAGAGATAAAATTCCCACTATCCTCCGATAAAAACTTTAAAACCTCATAAGATGTACTCTCATCACCAAACTCCACATCTGATAATTCTATCCAAGAACTATCATCTTCAGGATCTCCTATTACTACCTTGTCAAACTTCAATTCTCCTGCACCACAAATAAAAAAGAATTTCCCACTTATTAGCATTAGCATATCCCTCTCCTCCCCTCCTCCAAACTCTCTAGCTATCCGTTCACCATAAGTCTCAAGATCCTCACCCTCTTCCTCGTTCCACACTTCCTGTAAAGCCAAGTCAAAAGCCTGAAATTCATTTCCCCAATATACTTTAATATAGTGTTTCATTAGAATGACCTTGGATGTTCAGACAAAATCTCTCTAGGAGCACTCATCCACTCTTCATGAGTCATTCTCTCTTCAGGATACAACCCACTTATTCTCTTTAAAACACTTAACTGCCCTTCTACATACACTCTACCTACCTTAACTTCTCTTAAGCTCTCTTCACCTCGTGCTATCTTACTTTGAGCATCTACCAACTTATCCCTAAACCCTCTTGTCTCATTCTCTTCACTATATAACTCTTGTATTTTCTTACTTAACTCTTTCTCTAACTCTGCTTTCTTCATGTTATTTAAAACTAAAATTATTTATTTAGACACCTATATTAAACAATCCTCCCACCCACCCAACAGTCTTTACTTCTTAGAATGGTAAATCTTCACCATCTTCATCAGTTAGCTTGTCTGTTTTAGCTCCTTTTTTTTTAGACTCCTTAGGATCTTCTACATCCTCCATACCTTCAAATGGATCTTGTTTATTCTCTGTTAAGAAAGATTTTAAGTCTGTATTAGTACCTTCTTTTAACTCTTCAGCTATCTCAACTGCCAATGCTTTCTGAGGTGAAGGCATAACAAAGTACTTTGTATCTTTTCCACTACCTTCTTTCTTGAAATTAACATCATACTCTCTTGGATCTCCCCAATCTTCACTTGCAATAAACTCTGCAAGAGGTTTAAGTATTGTTTGCTGTGTTACCTCAAATATCTTTACTAAACTATCTTTATAATCCCATACCTCCATCATCCAAAATTCCTTTGTTTGTAAATCTATAATATCCTCTGGTAATTCATCTGTATATTCTATTCGTACAGGTTTATCACCTTTTTGAATAGTTCCCTTATCTCTAATAGTCCCTTCTGGACTCATCCACCATAATCTTCCAATAAGAGGTTTAGATAAAATCCTTATCTTGTTATCACCTGATTCTAATTTAAGAAACTCACTACCTGTAGATGAAGTATACTTATATCCATCTGGTAAAAATTCGTTTGCTTTTTTTGTCATTGTTTTTTAAAACTAATTTATCTAATGCTAAATGAATTGTTACTACCAAAATGTAGGTAAAAATTTAAATATGGAAATTGAAAACCAATTCAATTCTCATCATTCCTACTCTTAATCTACAGTATCTTCCCCCTGTTGTCAAGTATATTAGTTTTGGTATAAACTAAGCACTTTTAACCCTTTTGAGAAATAACTAGCCTATACCCCTGATATACGGAATACGCTGAACTTATTATCTAAATAGATTTTAACCATAGGCTACTAACTTTCCCCTGTTTATTTAGTAGTAGCGTAGTTAGAAGAGAATATTATATACTTATCAGGTCGGAGGTTATCGCTAGTTGGGATAGTGCCTCCGATTTTAATAAGTATACAATACTTCGTAACCAGTTCTTTGGATCAACGGAAGAACTCATTAAAGAAAACCGTCCTATTTAGTTGTTAAAACAAAACCCACCCCGAAGGGTAGGTCTTGACATGCAAAAAACTGTATCTCTACAATCTACAATTATTAAATTGTATAAATTAGTATTTGGCATGTAATTAAGTATTGTCTAAATTCTCTTAAATGTCAAATGAAAAAACTGGGGGACAAATCTGATATAAAATCATTGGATTTCTCCCCTTTGTTCTAATACTTATATTGGATTACCAAAATCATCAGACTCTTGAAGTCCGTTTTCTTGGTGATATCTATCATGACAAGTCTTATGCCATGCTACAACATTTTCTGGGTCGTTTGTCCCATCATACTTTTTAGCTTTCTTGTGATGGATATTCAATGTCTTGTCTGTTCCTTTCTTTCCACATATTAGACATATATAACTTTGCCTGATCTTTATATCTCTCTTCCATCTGTCCTTCGTTGGCACTCTTCACCTCCCAGGTATTAGTTTTTAAACGAGCTACTTAAGAACTCAGGGGTAGGGGAGATGGAAAGTTACGAGAACCATCTCTACTTTTATTTTCCTAATCGCCCTACCACTCAATCATTAAGCTAATACACTTTTTTCAATACTCTCAACCCCTCTCTTCTTCCTTGTTCTTTTGTCATTATGAATCTATACCCCTCCCAGTTCTCACACCAATAATATATCTTTTTCATCCTCTTAAATAATAACTAAACAGAGAAGATACTGGGGCGAAACCATCAAACGTCAATACCCCCTCTGTTAAATTATCTTCTAACTTTTATCTTTGTATCATGTTATGATTATGTTATAATAAATTAGTCTTAGATGTTATGTTGATCATATCTATAAGGCTTGAAGGGAGAGTATGTCCTCTCCCACTCCTTTTAAACTACTTGCCTTCTATCCTTGTGTCTAACTCTAATGTTTTTAGTACTGTCCAGTAAATGATCTGAGAAGTAGCATACACTTCCATAATCTTTGCCACATACCCTTCCCAACTAAAATTGTTATTGACTAACTCAAAGACTGAAGCTATAACAAAACAAACAACTAGAGCCAACGCTCCCATTTGTTCTTTTGTTAATACCACCCACCTCTTTAATAGAGAAAGTAAAAAAGGTACTATTGCTCCTGCAATGAGAGTACCCATATCTAAATTACTCATAACTTGTTTATTAAAAATTTAATTATTCCTGAAAGTATTACTATCACTATACCTCCATAGAAAAACATATTAAGTATCATGTTTATTCTCCTGTCATTCTCTGCTATTACTTGCCTAATTGTCTTAGCAGGTCTTAAATTATTATCCACTATTTAATAGTAAAAATTTACTGGATCAACTCTTCTTAGGGAAAAATATCTCCAACAGCTTCTGTAACCAGTTCTTACCATTCTCTTTTTTACATATTGACAGATTCTTAACAGCATTTTGATACATTGTTTGATACTCTCTTCTTTCTTTCTCTGCCTTATCCTTAGCTAAACTCTCTTCTGCCAATTCATCTTTTAGAACTTTCACCTCTTCCTCCATTGTCTTCTTATACTCCCCAAATGCTATTTGTAACTTTGTACCATACTCTATTTGTTCTCCCAAATCAGTCCCCAACTCTTTCATACCTGCTTGTAATTCCTTTACTTCTTTCTTCAACACTACTATTTCTGCTTGTAATTCTTTTATCATAATAGGATCTTCCTGTTCAATTAAACTAGGTGGAGTAATTACCTTACTCCTATCTAACTTTCTACCATAACAAGCTGTAGCATCAAACTTCCAATGAGGTTGCCAATCATCCCAGCTTTTAAGATTTGGTAACCTACTATTTTCATTGTATATCAATTCCTTTAACAATTCATGGTAGCTTCTGTACTGTGCATCTGTAGGGGCTACCAAATGATTCATTCCTATAACCGAAATGCCTATAAGATACCAGTTACCACTATTCTTATTCCATCCCCTATAAGACTTACTATTAGGAGTGTGTGCCCTTACTGATCCTATATCTCCAATTTGGTAAACAATAGCGTACCCATTTTTCTCTTGTGAAGAGATAATAAAATTGTAACCTATACCTCCCCACCCTCTACCATTCATATGGATGTGTCTAACGACCTCTACTTCATTACCTGCATTTCCTGTGGGATGTGTTACTGTGTGGTGTCCTGCAATTCCTACAACGCCTGAGAGCTTCCTATACCCTCTCCAGTCTCTTGCTCCTTTAGCATCTGATCTAAGGTTTACCCAGCACCCTTTGTTTTTTAATATAGGAACATAGAAATTATTGATTATATTACTCATACCCCCTCCTTAATCATCTTGTCTCTAATCTTCTCATTAAGAAGTTTACCCTTCTTGATCCTCTTTTCTTGCTTGATTACAAATTCTGCTCCATACACTTCTCCTTCTGCTTCTCTCCAGTCTGCTCTCTGTAATGGTGATTTACGTGAAAAGTCTATATCAGTAGATAATTCAACCTCAGCCTCTTTGTACGTTCTAACTCCCTTTCCTGCCATTTTAGTTATTACTAAAGTTATTTACTATCTATTTCTTTAATAATGTATTCTAACTTGGCATCTATACTTGCAAGTCTTTGTAAGACTAAATTTATAGTACTCTCTGTCTGATCACATTGTACCTTTAAATCTCCAATAGCTAATACATTTGAAGTTACTACATTATTAAGTGAAGCCCAGAGCATACCTGCTCCTACTAGAGAAACAATAAAAGGAATTACATATGTTTGAAGAATATTAAGAAGTTTGAGATTCATACTGCCATTAGTTGATTTGAATTTTGTCATTACCTTGTTTATTAGATTTAAAATACATCCAACATTCCATATTTAAGTTTATGTTATATTTTCTTTAGAGTCAATTAAACAATTTGTCTGAAGTAGTTGTTTTAGTATCTCCATACCTCTTCTCCCATGACTCGCTATCTAATTCCCTATACTTCTTATAACCCTTTGGGGAAATATATCTTTCACTATATATTTGTCTTAATACTTCATCACTCATAAGATCATACTTTCTCAATTCCCAGAATAGTGTATTACTACTATTAGAAGGAAGTATCCCTATAGATTGTGTAGCTATCTGGTATACCTGTGCATCACTTGTACCTCTCTTATTAAGATACTCTGCAAGAAATTCTCCACTTACTATCTCATACCTTACAAGTTGTGTAAGATAATCATTAAATTCTGCATCCTCCATTGCCTTTCTTTGAACCTCCATCTTCTCTTCTTTCTCATCATTTGTAAGACTATTTCTGGAAATTACTTTATACGCACTGTTTCCTGAATTTTGAAGTATCTCCTTTTTAAACTCTTTTCTTAGTCTTGTAGCTTCTGCCAATTCTGTGTCATGCCAACCACCTTCAGGTTCTTCACCCTTTTCCATCAAAATATACTTATCTATACTCTCCAACATATACTCATCAGTAGGATTTGCATAAAAGTCCTCTACCAAACTTTTAAGATCCTTACTTTTTGCTTTCTTCCCTTTCTTCTTCTCCCATTCTTCTCTCTCTTGAATACCATAACTACTCAACTCAAACATTCTTTCTATCAATGGAAATTCAAATACAATCTCCTGTGTAGTATTAAATTCTTTATCGTATGTAGAGAAGTTAGTCATTCCCATACTATTAGTAGTCCACTTAAGCATTTCAACAAACCTTGTAGTACCACCTTCATCCCATTTACTTGTATTGATAGCAGTCCTTCCTCTGAAATCATCATACGGATTCCTACCTTGTACATACTGTAACCAATCCCTTGATATACTTAAAAGTGGATTGTCTGCTGTTGCATATGGAACAAATCCTGCAAGTGCCGAACCAAGTTGTTCTATCTTCATACCTTCCCCACTCAAGTATGTTGCCATCTTCCATACTAAATCTCCCATTGCTCCACCAACTTCATCATTAGGTGTCTTAAAGAATAGGAACTTACCAGTTTCTTCATCATAACCAAGAGGAAATGCTGTATACATTGCTTTGTAATACTCTGATAGAAAATCATACGGATTTACCCATATCGTTTTTTCAGGGTCATCTGGATCTGGTATAGGAACTGAAAGGATCTTAGCCCCCAAGAACATAAGAAGTTTAGGTAAAACAACTTGCATCATAGTCTTCATCCAATAACCTGAAGCTGTTTTAGGACTAAAGGCTAAATCAGATTCTGCTTTAGCTGCTTGTATTGCAACATTACTAAATACATACAGGTCATTCATAATTGGTGTAAACTTTCCTCCCTGCATATAATCAGGAGTACCAATATACTTTCTAGTATAGAAAGCAGCCCTTTCTTCCCCAACTTTTTCTTTAAGATACTGGAATCCTGCTACCTTACTGACTACTTCTAGTGTTGCACCGATTCTCATATAAAGATCATACATAGGTACAACTGTTTTGTTAATAATAGGGATTCTTAAGGATAGATCTCTCAACCATTCTTTCCCACCCTTATACACTACCCTCTTTTTAACAGGGTCAAACCTAAACTTTTCAGTACCAAAATCTATATCTTCATATTTAACACGATCAGATATAATATATAAATCTCTTAACTTCTGCATGATACTATCCACATTACCACCTGAATATTCCCACGACTTCTTCAAACCTTTCAACCATTCCTTCCTAAAGGCTCTGCCCACACTAGCTGTTCTACTAACTACATTTCTATCATCAAACATTCCTGACAAAGCAGCTATAGACCTAGCACTTTTCTTATAGTCCTTAATAGGATTACTCCATAATGCAAATGATGGCTTGTAAGAAGTTACAAGAGGTTTAAAAATACTATTAACTAATCTGATAGGTGTCAATACAATCTTTGCTATATCCCAACCGATACCACCCATTTTAATATCAAACATACCAACTATATATTTATCCATATAATAAGCAGATTTCTTTCCATCCTCTAATAACTCTAGCATTACAGCCCCTTTCCTTTCTAATTTAGCATTGTGTTCAAAGGCGACTATTCTCCCATTCTCATCTTTAATTGCTTTTGCCTTAATAACTTCACTTGGGAAACTCTCTTGAAATGTTTCAATAACATTCTTCTTTGCACCGTTCCTTGCAGTTAAGTTCATTAAACTAATAGACTTCAACATTTGACTTGCAAGAGGATTTTCAACACCTTTTGTAGTACCTGTAGCCTGAATGATTCCTGCTGTTATATAGTTACTATCAATGTAATTGACTACTGCGAATGGGGTATAAGTATTCTTATTTACTGTTGCTATTTCCTCAAAGAACTTTTTACTATAAACTCCTTCTTTATAACCCTTTTCAACAAGAGCGAAGTTATACTTTCTAAACCAATCCAATCTATCTTTTAGTACATCCCATTTAGCAGTACCGAGTTGTTCTTTCATATGGTCATATGTTTCTTTGGCATAATCATATATAAGTCCCTCTGGATTAGCTAAATCTATTCTATCTCCAAGATTCCTTTCCAATACCATAATCACACCTATATCTTCTACTTCTATTCCTGCATCACTAATAGGTTCAAAAAGCTCTCTCTGTATATCTTCTAAATACTTGACCCCATCATTACCTTTAAACTTTAGATCTCCAAATAACTTTTCTGTTTCTTCAAGTTTAGAAAGTTCTATTCCACCAGCTATCCACTCTTTTCTAAGTTTCATTAGGTATGGGGCAAAATCATCCTGAACACCCATTCGTATTGCCGAAGTAACCGTTCTCCAATTTCTTTGTTTTCTATATGCTTCTGTTTCTTCATCAAAGGACATTCTCTTTCCTTGTGCCTCATACTGTGACTCCTTCATTCTCTCAACCCTCTTAGCTATATAATCACCTTCTTTAAGGGAATCGTATATGGCAAACAATTCTTTTTTTACTTCTGGCTTTCTCTTAAGATACTCTATGAATCCTTCATAGAACTGTGGAGCTGTCTTCTCAAGGAGTTGCCTATTATTTAGAAGTACACTTATAGCTTCTGCATATAACTCCTCAGCTTTATATCTATAACTCTTATACTTTTTAGTAGCTGTAGCCTCATCAAATGGATTCCATATTTGAGTTAAAGTCTTAAGTTCTTTCCTTATCTCTGTATTAGATAAATCTCTAAACTCTTTCTCTGTATATTTCGTTAGGTTGCCAATTCTTCCAAGTATGTTACCTCTTTTTAATGTCATGTTCTTTGTACCACCATACCAGTCAAATAGATGTCCTATTTCATGTGCAAGTACCTTCTCTATCATTTTCACCCTATCTTTAATCTCTTCTGTTGTTTCTGGGAGTCGTGTTTCTTTACCATTTTCATCCATTACTATCTCTCCCTTTGGAGCAAATAATTCTCTAAGTATTCTTATTCTTGAGTCCATTTCTCCTGTTGGTGTGAAGTCTCCAACTTTACCTGTTTTCCTAAAACTCTTTTGTAACTTTACATTCACTCTCAATTCATTTGCCATTGAAAGAAGCTCTGGTAGTTTTACCTCTATATCTGATTCAATCATATCTACTCTGTATTTAATAGCACTAGAACTTAACCGATCTATCTTCTCTAAAATATAATCATAATATGCACTTTTCTGGTTGTTATCACTTGTGCCATATTTATTGTAATATTCACTTATTCTAAACCCTTTTAAATCAGCATTATCAGGAATAACCCCATTCTTTAGTATATATGCTTTCTCTTTTTCCCATTCTTCTAAAGTACCCTCACTTGATAGATTGTATATCTCTGTAAGTTCTGCATCTGTAAAACTAATAAGTTTATTGCTACTCTTGGAATATATAAATTCTGAACCAACAAAGAATGGATCATCTATATCAAAATCGGATTCATATTCAACTATTAAATCTTTTGCCTCAACTTCTTTAGAAACAACCTTTACACCTGAATAAGAATTTGCACTATTAAAATCTGTTGTAACAAAATCACCGTTTTTTATCTTGGAACTTTTTACACTCCTATTAACAGAATCAATACCTCTGTAAATAGTTACACTTAACTTTGGGTCTATACCTAAATCAGAAATTCTTTTACTCTCTTTTGTAGTACCATATTTTCTTAATATTGGAGTATATTCATTGTACTGTGTAGCACTACCTCTAAAGTGACTTATAAATTCTTCTGCATTATCAAAATCTCTTGCTATCCTTAAAAAGCTTCCCCAATCTTTTCTGTTACTTATTTTCTCTGCTACTGTTTTATAGTTTACTAATTCATCCAGTCTAAATGCTTCTACTGCTTCTGAATGTTCAGGTTTAATATCTACCTTCCACCATGCCATATCTTGTTTATCAGTTACCTTCTTTGCTTTATATTGATTCTTAAGATACTTTCCTAGAGTTCCTTCATAAAACTTATAAATAGGATTGGAGGTATCAACTTTAGGACTGAGACTAAATGTTTCTTTGTAACCTCTCTCCTTAATAAATGCTAATATTTTTTTATTTTCATGCATACCTTTATATTTCCAAGTCCTTGAAGTCCCCAAATCATTTAAGTATCCAATTTTAATCAAGTATTGATACATCTTCTCATCATTTGTAAGTTCTAATTCAGCAGAGTGAAATGATACTGCTTCAAATTCTCCATCTTTTAATACTTCCGTAATTACAAAATCTTCCTGTCCCTGTGCAGGATCTCCTTTTGAAATAGTACTACCTTTCTTTAAATCACTTACTTCCAACTTCTCCGTATAGTTGTCAAACTTTTTGTCATAATAACTTCTTCCTTTAAACCAGTTAGCATGAGAACCAAGTCCTTCTACCAACATTCCTGTATCTCCTGTAGGGAATAACAAGTTTTCCATTCTATCAAGACTCGCTCGTCTTATTTCTTCTCTTACCATTCTTAAATGTGCTGTAGGGTCTTTGTATTGTTCATTTAATTTTCTAAGTTCTCTTAGTCTTGCTCTTTGTCCATCCGTGGACATTTCCCTTGATACATCCTCAATTTCTCTATCCACTCCTCCTTTTTGATACAAATCACTCTGCACCTCTATTACTCTTCTAGTTTTAAGATCACTCATTTCCTCGGTTCTAGTATGTCCAAAGTATCTATTAGAAGGTTTACCTATTCCATCAAAAGTTCCTTCACTTACAAGAAAATTGTTAGTATCAGAAAAATGTGTTTGTCCTGCTCTTGTTACAATAGGACTTGCATATATATTTTCGTTGTATTCCTCAATATTCCCTCTTGAGTCATTAGGTAATCTAACAAATGGGTATCTATTACTAGCAAGAGTAGCTCTCTCTAATGGTAACAATTCTGTTAATACCTTTTGCTCAAAAGAATCTACATCTATCTTATCAGGGAATTTCTTTAATACATCATTGATAATATCTTTCTCTACCTTCTTAATATCTTGTTGTTTTGTTAAATCAGTAATAAACTGTTTCTTAACTGTAGTTTTTCCTTTTAACTTCTTAAGTATTTTAGTAGTTAATCTTTTAACTTCTTTAATTACTTCCATTCTGTATACTGTATCTGTTCTCATACCTGCACCTTGTATTGAAGTGATAAACTTATTAAAGTTTTTAACCTGACTGGCTTCTAGTCTCTTTTGTCTTTCAAGTAATCTTCCTGAAAGTAATGCCTTATAGAAATCCTGAACACTATCAATATGATCCATTGTTCTAAACCACCTATCTATAAACACATCTACCATCTTCTTCATCTTTCCTATGAATGTTGTAGGTTGATTGTTTATATAAGGAATGATATTCTCTGCCAACCATTCCTCTGCCATTGCATCTATATTACTAGAATCCATACCACCTCTAAACAAACCCTGCTGAGAATCATAAATCTTACTCCAGTCTTTAATCTTTTCAGTCTTGAATAAACCTACAGTCCACCCAAACGATCTATACTCTAATATTCCATCAAATCCAAGTGAAGCTAAAAACTCTGTAGTCTGCTTTTTACCACCTAACATACTAGATAACTTGTCATAAAGTACATCCATACTAGGAGAACTATCTATTAAATCCCTGTACTCTTGTTCCTGAATTGGTCTTAATTTTCTATCATCAAAGTTTCTATAATCTATTCCTGTTTCATCATGCCATTTCTTCATTAACCCATCTAATATAATCATTCTTTGTGAATCATCTTTCCATCTTCCATCTCTAGTTTTATCTTGATTCCATTGCTCTTCTTTTTCAAATTGAACTTCTGATTCAGTACCCATTCTTAACATCATAGAAGGATTTATGTCTACACCTGCTTCATATACTTTTGTATTATTACTTCCGAATTGTGATTGTGCAAAACCTTTTGCATACTTTTCGCTTTGTGTTAGATACACCATAAATTGATCCAATCTATTTCCTTCTCCTGTATTAACCTTATCCAGACTCAACCCATCAACTATCTCTTTATTAGTACCATGATACAGTTTCATGTACCTATACTTCTCTGCTGTTGTTTTTGTATTAAATTCTTTCTTTAATACATCATCCCCTACTACCCTTCTAACTTCTTTTATCAGTAATGCCTTCTCTCTAGGCGTTAAGAACATATCCAATGCTTCGTGTACTGCTTCATGGTAGAAGGTTGTACCTTTACTTATTCCACTTCTTATACTAATCCATCTATTGAAATATTTACCAAGTGCTTTCTGTCTATCAGGAGTAAGTATTTGTGAAAGTATTTCTACATTCTCATTCCCAAGTATTCTTCTACTCTCACTCTTCATTTCCTCTAGTGTCCTGTTGTTTAACTTCGCACTATCTAAAACTTGCCTACCATACTCATTTACTCTAAATGGTAAATCAGAGTAGTCTAACGGATCTCCTTCTGTTGGGGTTGTAGTAGTTTCAGAAAACAGTTTATCTAAATTGTATTTGAATATTCTTCCATCTGCCAATTCAATCCCTACAAACTTTCTACCTAGTTTCTTTCCATCTAAATAACCACCTGTACTAAAAGATCCTTCAAAATCACCCAATGTTTGTCCATGCTTACTACTAGCAAAAGCTTCTATTCCTTCCTCTAAAAAAGGTCTAACAACATCCTGTGCCATTTTATATACATCTTCATCACTCAGCTTCTTAGACAATTCAATTCCTTTAGTAATATGTGCAGGTCTTCCATCCTTCTCAACTTTCTTAGCGACCTTAGGCTTCTTTGTTTTCTTTTCCTTCCCTACCTCTTTCTCCTGTTTCTTAATCCCTCTTAGTATTTCAATTTCTTTCTCCCCATCCAAAAGCATCTGATGTATTCTATTATATCCATCCTGTATCTCGCCACTAGAACTTACAATAGGACTTGTCTTGAATGCTTCTCCTTCAAATTCTCTTACTTTTTTGGTACTCGCTAAGTATTTATCTAAATCTGGATCTAATTTTCTTAACTCACTAATTGTAATAGTTTCTACTTTGTAATCTTCCTCTCTGATCTTGTCTAAAGAGTAATCACTCAACCCTCCTTGATCACTTCCTATCTCTTTAGCCTCCTGTGCAATATCTTTTCCTGTAAAGGTGTCTGAAACAACTTCTTTTTCATACTCCTCTGCCTTACTTTGTGCTTCTTCCAATATTGCCTGATACACTTGCCATGCTTTTGTACCTTCTTGAGGTATTGTTTGATTATAAATAGCATCCATTGCCTGTTGTATTATTTTTCTATCTCTCAATTCTTCTGGAATAAACTCTGGAATTACTGCACCTTCTACTGATATAGTCCTTTCTCCTGCCTCTTCAGTCTCTGTTACTAATTTCTTCCTCGCACCCATATCTACATCAGCCTGTAGCTTCTTTAGAGTGTCTGCAATAGCTCTCTGTTCAGCTTCTGATAGTCCTTCAGTACCCAA
>Ga0075123_10000968_pt1 | contig 14688 bp, 14 predicted proteins | sample AntAceMetag02UKX_FD_69808 | JGI IMG/M metagenome (GOLD analysis project Ga0075123, IMG submission 69808) | Saline lake microbial communities from Ace Lake, Antarctica - Antarctic Ace Lake Metagenome 02UKX | ecosystem: Environmental > Aquatic > Non-marine Saline and Alkaline > Saline | place... | reverse complement strand
AAAGCTCATCTCTTAATTTGCTGTTGAATGATTCAACATAGCCATTTTCCCAAGGACTGGCTGGAGCAACAAACAAGGTTTGTACCCCAGCAGACTCAAGCCATCTTTTCACCGCTTTGCATGCGAATAAGCCCCATGAGTTGTTTCTTAAGTGCGGTCACGATGGTCACCTCGGGAAGTGGGAATTTCGATTCATTTATAAGGGTTGTGTTTCGTCTTGGGTCAAGCCTCAAAATCCATTTTTTTGTGCAACTGTTCACTAAATCCCTCCGTGAAAAGAGAATCCTTCACAGTTTATGTCGATTTCTTGTAGAATTATTGATATCGAAAGATGAAATTATGTTCTTTAAGAGTGTAAATGGGAAATCCCCGTTTATATGGCCTAAGACCATGGAGCCGGTTATGAGTAAGCAAATAAGCCGCCGCAGCTTTTTGAAAGACATGGGCACAGTTGCAGGCATGTGCCTGACAGGGTTCGAAACATCGGCATTTGCACAGGCCCGTTCACAACTTCCCAACATTGTTGTAATTCTCGCTGACGACTTAGGCTATGGTGATGTAAAGTGCTACAGTGCCAGCCCTGCACTCAATGAAAAATCTCCCTTATTGGCCAGACGCAAGACTTTCAAAAGAGAAAGCTCCATTATCATCGGCTATTGCTGACTATGCGTCACTCAGAGCTTTAAAAATCTCTTAATCGGGAAGTGCTATATGCCCGTTGTCAATATGATCTAAAATAGTGCTGATTTTCATATCTTCTCCTTTTTATTGCTCTTTTCTTGAAACATCGTTCTCAATTACATGGAACAATTATAAATTCGGATCCACGCAGTCACTTACTCGAACTCGGCGCGTAAGGTGATAAGGCCCCAGCCGGGGATCTCGATGGGACCGTCCAGCTTCACGCGCCGGCGCTGGCTCGTGTCGCTTCTGAAGACGGCGCTGGGACGAGGAGAGTTCCAGCGGATGGTGGCCTTGCGTGTGGCGGCGGATGCGCCGAAAAGACGGAGCATGAGTGCCCGGCCATCGTCGCTCGGGCCCAGGGCCGTGACGAGCACGTCGGTTGGCTCGACGCTCAGCCGTGGGCTCGTCGCCGGCGTGGCTCCCCTGGCCTCTGTCACCACCAGCAGCTGACTGAACCCGGTGGCGAAGCGCGAGGCCTCTGCCGCGTCGAAGCCGTGGTGCGGCCTGAGGACGAAGCGCACAAGGACCGGTCCCTCCTGGTAGGCACGGTAGTTGGTTTTCCAGTGGTTGTTCATGACCCAGGCGAAGAGTTTCTGTGTCGGCCCGACGTGCTTGCGCCAGAGCGCGGGATCGGTCTGCGGGCCAAGGAGGTTCGCGGTGATGCCGCCAATCTGGACCAGCGGGGCGTCGAGTGTCACCCAGGTGATGCCACGGGCGGGGCCGGTCACATCGACCCATCGTCCGACGCTAAACCAGTTCTTGCAGGCGCTGGGCATCTGGTCGGTGTCGGGGCGGATGACAGCGAATGGGATGTCGATGCGGGTCTCTCCGGCCGGGACATCGAAGGGGAAGGCGAAGTTGACGCTCTCCTTGCCACCCCAGGTGGCAAAGTCCCCGTCGGGGGGGTGGGGGCTGACGGGCGCGCGTTTCTTGTCGACCAGGTTGAGGAGCTCGACGTGGTCGAGGCCGGCGACCAGTCGCACCTCCCGCGAGAGGCGATGGCAGCCTGGGGCCTCGGACTCGACGACCAGAGATGCGAGGAGGGGCCCGTTCTCCTTGGTTCGGATCTTCACCGGAGCGTTGCGCTCGATGTCGGCCAGGTCGTCGCCGGGCAAGTAGAGGTAGTCGTTGAGGCCGTAACCGGAGGTCGTATCGGCGAAGTTGCCGTCTATATCCGCGGCCCGCAACTCGACGATGGCACCGGTGGTCTCGTCGAGGCGCACATGGAGGCGGCTGCTGTGGAGGACCGCGCCGCTCGAAGTCGCTCGCTCCGGAACGTGCGGCGCGCCGGCAGAGATGGAGTAGCGTCGAGCGGCAAACGGCGGAACCTCGCGGGCCAGGAAGGCAAGCTCGCCGTCGCGGAGGCGCTGCGAGGCTACGGCACGGCCGCGGTCGTCGGTAACACGGTCGCCGCCGCCGGAAAGCTCCTGCGGGATGACGACCAGCTCTGTTCGCGGCCAGGACGTGGTGTTGAAAAGGTCTAAGGCGCCCGGCGGGGCCTCGCCGCTGCCGTCGCTTGCCCGCTGCGCGGCCCGCTCGAGGAGCCGGCGCGACTGCCGCTGTGCCTCTAAGCAATAGGACTGCTTGATGGCCCACTGTTCCTTCGTGCGTTCGTTCTCGGGATCCGAGACGCTGCACGAGGCTCCCCAAGTATGCTCCGAGTAGAGAAGCACATTTTTCCATGCCTCCTCGAACGCCGCCCTGGGGTAGTCCGCGGGTCCCTTCATGGCCCAGAGGGCTTCGGCCTGCGACAGGCGATCCGAGCTCGCGCGGTTGGCGGCCGTCTCGAGCGCCGAGGAACCGGCACCGTCCTCCCAGTATGGCGTCCAGTCAGCAAATGTGGTACAGGTTACGACTACCTCTCACGACGCAAAACCACTCAATATGCCGGCCCGGCGACGAGCGCGGCATACGACTACTATCTTGATAACAGGTTAAAGAGTCTCGATAATACGACCGTCAATGGAAATCACAACTTCTTCTATGAGTATTACGATGCGGGCAGTAGGAAAACCATGACGGTAAACGGTTACGAGCATAGTTACAGTTATGACAAAATTTACCAATTAACCGATGTCGTTTACCCCGAAAACTTCTTCGCTCCCGATACCACCTTCGGTTATGACCCGGCGGGCAATCGTGTGTTTGTTGATGATCCCGGGCGAACCGTTTATACTCCAAATATACTCAACCAATACTCCTCCGTTGGGGCTACGACCTACGCCTATGATGAAAACGGCAATCTGACCGATGACGGCACATATACCTACACTTATGACGCCCAAAATCGGCTGACAACTGCTACAAATCAGTCTACAAGTCTGTCTACAACGTACACCTACGACCCGCAGGGCAGAAGGATTTCAAAGGACGTCGGTGGTACGGTAACCAAATACGTTTATGACGGCGACCAGGTCATTTGCGAGTATGACGGCTCCGGCCAACTCAAACGCAAATTCCTCTACGGCACAGGGATTGACGAACCGGTCAGAATGACCACCTACAAGCCGTCAACAGATATAAACCCGAATTCCCCAGATGAATCGGTGTAAAAAAAATTGAATCATATTATTACAGAGCCTGTTGAATAGATTTGATAGAGAATTTTTATAAAACCTTTTCTGCAGTTCTAATTAAAAATTTATTTTTGTTATGATTTCATCGACAATTTGATATTTCAGCGCATCTTCTGCGGATAAGATAAACTCACGCTTTCCTACAGGAAGCCAATCTGCAGGAACATTACAGCGAGTCCGAAGAAGTTCTTCTTGATCTTTGATATACATTTGCACAAGTTTTTGAGGCTTGCCTTTACCTTCATGAATTATAAATGCAGATCCTTCGCAAGTGTAACGCTTACCTGTTGCAGATTGATGTAAGGTGAAAGCACTCGATCCGCAAAGTCCAACATTGATTGTATCCACAGGTGTATCAATGCTTTTTATTGTATTTCTAATTGCCATATATGATGTACCATCACCGCCACCAGAGTTAATTAACAATTTAATAGGTTCATGACCAGGCTGTCTATCAAGATAGAGAAGTTGTTCATTTACAGTTTGCGCTATAGAGAAATTTACCCCTCCACATAAAAAGATAGTTCTCCTTTGAAGAAATGGATTCTCAGGATTAAATGGTAATTTACCTATTTCATAGCTTCGAAGTGATTTTGCCAAGCTATCAAGATTAACATTAGCTTTCATGCAACCATTAAGAAAAGTACAACATAACACCAGCAATAGTGTAACTTTATGCATAATTATCCTCTTGCCTAAAATTTATCATAAATCTGACATTTACCATTTAATGTGGATTTGGCTTTTTAATGCTCACATATCTACAGCAAAACCAGTATATAAACTTGCTTTAACTGGGATTTCCCATTTACTCGCCTAATAAACATTCTTTTATCCTTTCGATGCAAATAATTTTACCAAATTCAATTTGAACTATCAAGATTTCTCTTTTCCGAGGCGGTTTTTCTAATAAAACGCATGAAAACACGTTTATTTATGTCCCACTTTTCTTCCAATACCTATTTCTGTACAGACCATGACTGCTCGTCCCTTCTTAAATTCAAGTTATTCAGCAATTCTCAGCATTAGCCGTACCCGATTGGAACAGGTCTCAAACGACCGATACGCTCAAGAATATCGTAGAACAACGATCTCGATACCATCACCTCTGCCATTTGAAATATCACATATCTCGAATGCCTCACTACTTTGGCACCGATCTTTATCAATTTTACCTGAAGCGTCCTAAGCGACCAATCCTTCATCTTCTTTGGCAAAGCCAAACGTCTAAGAAAATTGCCGAGATTGTAAGCCAAAGCAAATAACTGAAGCCGAATCTGATTATCAAGAAAACCGTGGCAGGAAAGTCGAGTCCAGTTTAATGCATACTTGCCTTCTTTGATCCATTGCTCGGCTGTGCCACGCTTGTTGTAAAACTTAACCACATTGCTCGATTTCCATCGAAGGTTGGTAACGATGAATCCTATCTTTGGAAATAGTTCTCCCGCATACCATTCAATCTTAGCGACCACTCTACGAGGTATGCCCCAGCTGGAAGCTTGATACCGAAAACTGTGGTACAGAACAATCGGCTTCTTTGGTGGGCGACCTACAGGGCGAGTCATTAAATGCTCAATCTTGTTGTGTAGTATTGGATTGCCTATCAAGCGTATGGCATAGAAATAGCTTTCGGCTTCAAGATAGTGGTATATGTTAGGATTAGCGAAAGCTGCATCGCCTCGGAAAAACCGAGCGATATTAAAGTCTCAGTAACGGCTTACAATTGGTTCCAGAACGCTCTGCCAGTTGTCGGCACTATGAACATTTCCATCGCGAAGAAAGGCTCTCTCTACATCACCGAACTGATTAAAGACAAACAACGGATGATAACAATTATATCCGAAGTGGCCGTTGTAGGCAGAACCTTCTTGTCTTCCGTACGTAGGACTGTCAGAACTGTCCATATCCAGAATAATCTTTTTGAGGGGCTTGCGATTATGAACTCTATCTACCCATTGACCAGGCTGGTTCATGAGGACTTTCAGGTTTTGTGGTTGTGTGAGAATCTCGGTTTCAAACCGTCCCATCTGGCTGACAGAAGCTGCTGTTTTATCTTTAGCCCGTTCTCCAACAACATGACGCATGGCAGGATCAACAGAAAGCCGTTCGGCATCGTTGGTATCTTCGTAACCAGCAAGGCGGCTGTAAACCGACTGCCGCAGCAACGCAGTGATACTATGCTGGGTATTCTTTCCTGTTCGATTATCTGTAAGTTCGTAAGTTGCCATATCCGTCAATCCAAACACATCGTCAATCTCTCTGTATGCTAACAAGCCTGCGTCGCTGGTGACTTTCACTCCGTGAAATTCGAGCTTCAATTTTTTGTCAAAATTGACTCGCAAAGCATCCTTTTTGCTTTCACCCATTAGGTTCTCCAAATCAGAACAGTAAAACTGGCTTGAACGGCATCCATAAGCTCTATACTATCAAAATCTTACTTTTTTTCAAGGATTCATTTGGGTTATCCGGGATAAATGGCGACGGAGATACTGATATCGTTGATTTACGGACCATGGCTCAAACCTGGCTAACCGAAGACGGCCAAGGCGGTTTCAATGCTGCTGCGGATCTGAATGCTGTTTGTTGCCGCAGCCGGTAATGACTACGGAATGAACAACGACACGTATCCACATTATCCTTCAAGCTATGATTCCGAGAGTTTGATAGCAGTATTGTCAACCGAGAACAAAGATGATATGTCCACTTTTTCCAACTACGGCCCGACTTCCGTCGACATTGGTGCACCGGGCAGTGATATACTCAGTTGTGAACCAGGAGGTGGATATCAGTATTTAGATGGAACATCAATGGCAACGCCTCATGTGGCAGGTGCTTGTGCGCTGCTATGGTCTAACAATCCCATGCTGACCAATTACGATGTTAAGGACATTCTTTTGGAAACAGCCGATCAAACCTTGGCCGGACTCTGTGTTTCAGGCGGCCGTCTTAATCTGTACAACGCCGTGCTTGAGTCAAAACTTCAATGGCTTGAACTTTCGCCTGAGTCCGGCATAATCGCTGCCGGCAGTGCCAACGATGTAAATGTTACGTTTCTTGGTAATCAGCCTCCGGGAACCTATTCGGGGCAGATTATAATAGCCTCCAGCGACCTCTATACACCGGAGTTGGTAATACCGATTACTATGACCGTCGAACACACCGATTATGTGACAGAACTGTTTGGGGCCGTTGAGCCAAACGATCCAAATGCCAATGATTTGACAAATCGCAAGCTTGTCTTCAAGCCTGATGCGTGGGGGGGCTATTATCGAGTTTGTGTTGAGGACGCAACAGGTTTTCCCATTGATCCAAATGGCGGGCTGATTCTGGCGATTGGCGACGAGGATTATCAGCAAGTGGATATTGAGGGAGCGCACATTGCTGGACAAACGGTCTTGCCGGTAACACACGTAAGATAGACGGCGATGAGAACAGCTCGGTGATAGTCGACATGGGGCCGTACGAATATGATCCGAGTTAGTAAAAAGCCGGCAAAGTCTTAACATGCCAGTTTTGGGGACGGCCGCCATCCAATGCGGCCGTCCCTTCTTCTTCTCGCAGGTGGCATCGCAAGGTTGAATCTAAGGTGTACAGCTACTAAGCCAGTGAGTTCGTCCATAGCTACGAAATCACGAATGACTTCTCGGTAGGCATCAGCTTCTCCTCTGGTCTCCTGCTGGGTCACCAGTTCAGAACGTAAACGGGTAGTTTGCCGACGCTATTGATAACGAATAGCCGCAAACCATGTTTTTGCTTTTTTTATAGTGCCCAAAAACTTATTCTTTTACCTTTGATTCGGCCTTGAGTGCTTTGAGGTTAACATTTGTCAACAGCCCCGATCCGTTCAGAGAGCTTGTCTTGTAGTTCCTCTATGCGGGCCGCAAAGGGGGTTTTGTTACGTAATTCGATAGCTGTACAATACGCCCTGAAACATGAGTTTTATTGAGTAGTTCAACAGTGCGATTTTCTCTTCAACGTTAACAAAAGTTAACATTTTTCAACCGGTATAACAAAATGGGAATTGATAAAGCACAGCAATCAGAACTGGTATTCGTAGAACAGTTGAGCAAGGATGAGATTGCCAGGGTTGTCATTGAACTTATAAGGAACAATGAAAGAGTTCGTATGGCCATAATAAATTTGGCATGTTCAAGTCCATACATTAAGACGCAGATGTAAAGGTAAAACCTAAAACGGTGTCACTAAAAGTGTCAGTTGCAAGTAGTAAACCACTGTTTCAGCCCAAAACCGCATTTTAAATCTTTGCTAATAAAGCACTTACAAGCAGTTGTTCGGATCCGAAGTCCGCGACTCTATTCAATTGAGCTACGGGCGCAAAGGTTGATTAGTTTCACAGAGTAGCTGCTCGATGAGCAAATGTCAAGTGCAGCGCGGCAAAATCATGCTTGGCGCGAACACGCGTGAATGAACGAGCGGAATTCCTTGATGAGCAGTTTCGTATACTTGCCGGCTCTGCCGGTCGTGATTAGCTTGCCGTCGAATTTGACGACGGGCACAATCCCTTTCGTGGTTACGGCGATAAAAAGCTCGTCGGCATCGAGCGCCTGGGCGGGTGTTGCCGATTCTTCCAGGACCTTCAAGTCGATATTGCCGGCTGCCTTGATCACGTAGCTCCGCGTAATTGAGGGCAGGATGTTGGCCGCAAGCGGGGCGGTCTGGACGGTTTTGCCCGATACGATAAAGAAACCCGAAGACGCACCTTCGGTTATCAGGTCGCTCTCATCGACGAGTATTGCTTCCTGACACCCCTTCCTCTCGGCATCCTGCTTGGCCAGGACGTTCGCCAGCAGGTTCAGCGATTTTATGTCGCATCGCTTCCACCGCCAGTCGGGAAAGGTCGAGACGGCGATGCCGCACTCATTCTCCTCTGTGTCGTCGGCCATCTCGGTGATCGTCAGGAAGAAAGTCGGCTCCAAATCAGCCTCACATGCGTGATTTCGCGGCGCCGAGCCTCTCGTGATATGAAAATATATTTTCGCGTTGGCGATTCCCGCGGTCTCGAAGGCCTGCAGCACCTTTTGGCGAATTCCGCTGATGTCGACGTTGGTGATGTGGATCGCTGCCAGGCTGTTCGAGAACCGGTTCAAATGCTCGTCGAGCGCGAATATCGTGCCGTCATAGCTTCGCAGCACCTCGTAAACGCCGTCGCCGAAGAAAGTACCACGGTCGAGATAGACGTCCGGCAGCTCAGATAACGGCATCATCTTGTCCTGTATTATGGCCAACTGCATTAAATCTGCTCCCAAAAGGGGTATATTCCACGATTTTGGGGCTGCCTTCAATGAGAAAAAAAGCAAAAATCCCGGATAAAGCGATAAATGGCTTTACAAAACGCTCCGAATAGTTACAATAGCGTGCTTGTTTGAAGATATTTGAGTTTCAAGGAGTTACTGAATGTATGCTGTAATTGAACAAGGTGGTAAGCAATATAAGGTCGCCGAAGGCGATTGTATAAATATCGAGTTAACCGACGTCGAAGCGGCTGCCGAGACGATCGACCTGGATAAGGTCCTGTTTGTCAGCGACGGCAAAGACATCAAGGTCGGCTCGCCCTATCTCGAAGGAGCTAAAGTTGTGGCCGGCTTCAAGACCACGGCAGAGGATGCGGTGGTCAAGGCAAAGAAGCTTTATCCCATGCATTTTCGCAGGCGCAAGAACAGCAGAAGGCGCATCGGTCACAGGCAAAAATACCTGCAGGTCGTGATTGAGAAAATAGAGGCGTAAATAATCGGCGTCGCTTTGTGCGGCCGTGACGTCATGCGCCGCCGGCGGAGGGGTCTTCGACTTTTTCCAAAATCAGCTTCTCAGCAGATTCACGCCACTTATCTGCGCCTTCGGTGACGAAAGAATCAAAAGACCGATCATCGACAAGCTTTCCCAGCAGGGCCTTGCGTTCCGCCGGTTCGCTTACCTGGGCGATTATGCGTATTCGCAACTGCTCCAGTTCAGCTAAGAATTCACCGTGCTTTTCGGTAAAGATCTGCTCGAGTTTTTTTCGTAGATGGCCGGCATAGGCGGGGCAATTTCCCTCTGTTCCTATGGCGATTTGCAGATCACCCCGCTTGACCACCGCCGGGACGAAGAAATCGCAAAGCTCGGGCACATCGACCACATTACATAGAATCTCCAGTTCCTGGCAATCCTTGTAGATGCGTTTGTTCAACTCGTTATCGTTGGTTGCAGCGACGACAATGACTGCGCCTGCGAGGTATTCCTTTGAATACTTTGATTTTACCAGCTTGGCGTTTTTGCCGCTACAGACGGTAGTGAGCAAGTCGTCAATTCGCTCGGCAACGACGACGAGGCGGGCCCCGGTTGACAGCAGCGCCTGGGCTTTTCTCGCTGCCACGGTTCCGGCGCCTATCAAAACCGCACGTCGACCCGTCAACTCAAGAAATATAGGATACTTAGCCATAACAGTATTATACATCGGAAGAATGGGCCATAGCAATACAGAATTAAATAGGCAAGCGAGCACTTGGTCGAAAAGTAGCCGTAGCCGGAAATTTTGAGCTTTTAGGGTTCGCAAGGCAGTGAATATATAGTAAACTCTGTACGATTTGAGCTTATTGGCCGCAGTTTTGGCAAATTGAATCTGGGAAGGCATAGTATATATATGAGTGGAATCAGAAAAATCGAGTCTCCTTTGACCGAAAGCGACATCCAGTCGTTGACCGCCGGCGACGAGGTTTGCGTCAGCGGCACGATTTATACCGCGCGTGATATGGCGCACAAGAGATTGTGCGCCGCGATAGATTCCGGTGAGCAGCTTCCGTTCGAGTTGGAAGGTGCAATAGTTTATTTCGTCGGCCCGACACCGGCCAGGCCCGGGCGTGTGATAGGTGCAGCTGGCCCGACGACGTCGTCGCGAATGGATCCTTTCAGCCCCAAACTGATATCAAAGGGCTTGCGAGCAATGATAGGCAAAGGTTATCGAGGATCCGAGGTTCGAGAAGCGTTGAAAAAGTACGGTGCCGTGCATCTCGCCGCTGTCGGCGGGGCCGGCGCGCTGTTAGGCAAACACATTGTCGGCTGTGAGGTGATTGCCTACGACGATTTGGGCACCGAGGCGATACGAAAGCTCGAGGTGGTTGATTTCCCTGTCATCGTCGCCTACGACGCAAAAGGCAATACTGTTTTCAAGGAGGCGTGAAATTGAAGGTAGCACTGGTGGGTCCGCTGCAATCCGGTAAGAGTATGCTGCTGTCCGCCGTCAGCGGTAAGGCTATCCGTGCGGCCGGTTCGGTGAGCATTGAAGAAGCGATGGTGCCTGTGCCCGATGAAAGGTTAGGCTGGCTCACCGAACATTACAAGCCAAAAAAGACCGTGCATGCTACAATTGATTGTCTCGATGTCCCCGGCTTCAATTTCGCCGATGAGCACGGGCAGGCGACGGCAAGACGGCTGATTGGTCAGATAAGGACTGTCGATATGCTCGTATTCGTGGTCAGGGCATTTGACAACCCGGCCGTGGCGGCCTATCGAAACAGTGTCGATCCCGCAAGGGACTTAGCCGAACTGAAGACCGAAATTCTGTTGGCCGATCTCGAACTGGTTACAACGCGCATTGAGAAACTCGAAAAGCAGGTTCACAAACCTACCAAAACCCAGGCGCATGACAAAGCCGAGTTGGCGCTGCAGAAGAAATTACAGGAGGCGATTGAATCCGAGAAGCCCATAAGCTCCGTGGTTGAAACCGAAACCGAACGCACGCTGATAAAGAGCCTGGGGTTCTTGACAATGAAGCCGATTGCTGTGGCGGTAAATATCGGCGAAGAGCAATTGGGAGAAAGTTTTGATTTTGGAGAGGCGATTGACAGCGACGTCCCTGTAACCGCGGTATGCGCAAAGCTCGAGTATGAACTTTCGCAATTAGACGCCGAGAGCCGTGATGAGTTTATGGCCGACCTCGGCATAACGGAATCGGCGACCGGTAAATTTGTCAATAGCTGCTATTCGGCTCTTGGATTAATCAGCTTCCTGACGGTTGGTCCCGATGAGGTTCGGGCATGGCCCATAAAGCAGGGGACGATTGCCGTCGATGCTGCGGGCAAGGTGCACAGCGATATAAAACGAGGATTTATACGGGCCGAAACGATGGTTTATGAACAGTTGAAAGAGTTTGGTGGCGAAAAGGAACTAAAAGCCGCCGGCAAGATTCGACTGGAAGGAAAGGAATACGTCGTTCACGACGGCGATATTATCAATTTCAGGTTCAATGTTTAAGATTTGGGTGTGAGAAGGGTTTTGCCTTATTTATGAAAGCGATATTATTGACAGGTATTCGACAGATGGAGATGGGGGAGGTTCCCGAGCCGAAGATCGAGAAAGACAACGATGTTCTGCTGAAAATCACTATGGTCGGAGTTTGCGGCTCGGATGTGCATTACTATGAGGCAGGGCGGATTGGCTCACAGGTGGTGCAGTATCCTTTTATAGTGGGCCATGAATGCGCCGCCACCGTTGCAGATGTCGGCAGGGCGGTTAAAACGGTAAAAGTGGGCGACAGGGTGGCGGTCGAGCCGGCGATAGCTTGCCACGATTGCGACCAGTGTCGGCAGGGCAGAGAGAATACCTGTCGCAATCTCAAATTCTTGGCATGTCCCGGGCAAGTGAGCGGCTGTTTATGTCAGTATATTGTAATGCCGGACGATTGCTGCTTTCCAATCAGCGACAGCTTCAGTTTCTCTCAAGCCGTCCTGTGTGAGCCGTTGGCAATATCGCTTTACGCGGTCAGACAATCAGCGTTCGAGGCCGGTTCCGATGTCGCCATCCTGGGCGCCGGGCCGATTGGCCTAGGCTGCCTGTTAGCGGCTAAGCAGAAGAAGGCGGGTGCTCTTTATATGACTGAGAAGATTCGCGAAAGGATCGACGTTGCAGCAAACGCCGGTGCGACATGGGTGGGCAATCCCGACAAGCAGGACATTGTAAAGGAAATCCTGCGCCAAAAAGACGCCGGAGTGGATGTAGCTTTCGAGTGTGCCGGCCAGCAGGAGACGATTGACCAGGCGATAGAGATTCTCAAGCCGGGCGGGAAGTTGATGCTTATCGGCATACCGCGTGAGGACAGGATATCGTTTAGCATTGATCAGATACGCCGCAAGGAAATCGCGATTGTAAATGTAAGGCGGCAAAACAGATGTACGCAGGAGTGCATCGACCTGATAGACTCCGGTGCCATTGACGCCGATTTTATGGCGACGCACAAATTCAAACCTGAAGATGCGCAGGAGGCCTTTGAGATGGTTTCAAACTATCGCAGTGGGGTGGTGAAAGCATTGGTTGATTTTCAAGAGCTATGAAAAAAGCAAGTATAGTCAGCATCGGCAATGAGATTCTCACCGGCCAGACAGTAGACACCAACGCCTCATATATGAGCAGAAAACTGCTTTCAATCGGCATACCGGTTGTCAGTATTTACACGGCCCGCGATGAAATCGATGCGATTGCAAGCACGCTGCAATTAGCCGGCGCCGATGCTGATGTCGTCCTGGCCACCGGCGGATTAGGCCCTACCGATGATGACGTGACACGCCAGGCTTTTGCCAAATTCCTTGACGCCAACTTGCAATTGGATGAGCAGGCATTAGCAAAGATCGAAAGTTTCTTTCGCCGCAGAAATCGGGAGATGGCCGCGACCAACAAGGCCCAGGCATACATACCGGCCGGAGCGAACGCACTTGCTAACGAGCACGGCACTGCGCCGGGGATTATAGCAGACAAGCAAGGCAAGATATTTGTTGCGATGCCCGGCGTACCGGCTGAGATGAAAGCAATGTTTGAAGAGTGTGTTCTCGATCGGTTGCAGGAATTTGCCGGCAGGCAGGCTATTGTGGTTCGGAAAATCAGATGCTACGGAACAGGAGAATCGAATATTGCCGAACTGCTGGGCCCGCTTATGCAGCGAAGCCGAAATCCCCTGATCAACTGCACCGCAGGACGCGGTGTTATCACTCTGCACATAATCGCAACCGCTGCAGAAAAAATTGCAGCCGAACAAATGGCCGTCAAAGACGAAGAGTTACTGGTCGGTAAGCTTGGTAAGGTGGTTTTTGGCACAGGTGAGCAGACTTTGGCCGAAGTTGTCGGCGCGGCGCTGGACGAGCGGCAAAAAACTTTGGCCGTAGCTGAATCATGTACCGGCGGGCTCCTGGCCCAGTTGCTGACCGATATTCCGGGCGCCAGCACGTACTTCATGGGCGGGTGGATTTGTTACAGCAACCAGTCAAAGAGCCGCGAACTCGGTGTAGCAGCGGATTTGATAGAGACCAAAGGCGCTGTCAGCGGCTCGGTAGCCGAGGCAATGGCGAAGGGGGCCAGGAAAAAGGCCTCCACAGACTTTGCGATCGCCATAACCGGCATAGCCGGACCCGGCGGCGGCACCGAGGAAAAGCCCGTCGGATTGGTCTATATAAGCGTATGTTCGCAGGCCGCAGCCGAGACGAAGCGTTTTATTTTCTTCGGCGAAAGACGGCAAATACGCTCCAGAGCCGCCTTTGCAGCCTTGAATATGCTGCGTCTGCAAATGGGGATTTGACTAATGTTATTGATAATGTTATAATAGCTGCGGCGGGTCCTGTAAGACATGATGGGTGAAATATGCCGAAAAAACGCAGACATTTAGGTGAAATACTTTATAAGGCCGGTGTCGTAGGAAAGGAGCCTTTGATAAAGGCGATCCGCGCCTCGAAACGCAACGGCCAGCGACTCGGACAGGTGCTCCTGGAGTTGGGGCTTGTCGATGAAGAGACCTTGACAAAGGCTATAGCCAAGCAGTTCGGCTTGCGGTATGTCAGCCTGAATGGAATTTCGATATCGCAGGACGCGCTGGACCTTATCCCTGAAGATATCATAAAACGCTATAATATTCTGCCCCTCGGTATGGAAAACGGCAGACTCAGCCTGATTATCAGCGATCCGTCAGACCTTGACATGATGGATGCAATTCGATTTCGTTTGAACACCGAGTTGGACTGCAGCCTCGCAAGCGCTTCGCGCATCCGCTCTTACATCGAAGATTCCGTCAACAAAGCCGACGATATAGAAGATGACAGACTACGACACAGTATCGATGCCACAGCCGCCGAGCTTGCCGAGTCCGGCCATGAACTACAGGCGGTCGTACTCAGCGCCGGCGCCGGCGGAGACGGAGACGACGCCCCGATTATCAAGTTAGTGAACCTCATTGTAGACAGCGCTTATCACATGAGGGCCAGCGATATTCACGTCGAACCGATGAGCGACAGGGTGCGAATAAGATACCGCGTTGACGGAGTTTGTCTCGAAAAGGACAGCATTCCGAAGAATATGCAGGCGCAGCTGTTGACCCGATTTAAAATTCTCTCCGGCATGGATATTGCCGAAAAGAGGCTGCCGCAGGACGGTCGTATCAAACGTAACATAGCGG
>Ga0075123_10000967_pt1 | contig 14688 bp, 19 predicted proteins | sample AntAceMetag02UKX_FD_69808 | JGI IMG/M metagenome (GOLD analysis project Ga0075123, IMG submission 69808) | Saline lake microbial communities from Ace Lake, Antarctica - Antarctic Ace Lake Metagenome 02UKX | ecosystem: Environmental > Aquatic > Non-marine Saline and Alkaline > Saline | place... | reverse complement strand
ATCTCCATCATGCCGATCTCTTCACGGGTAAACCCCGCTTTGGCAATCATGGCTGCTTGCCATACGTCCACGCCTAATGTGATTCGTGCTAGCTCCCCATTGTTGATCTCTTCTTCGGTGATGTTGATGTTGATGGTATCACCGGAATCGCCGCTGAGAGCCTCTGAGGTGGCCTGTGCGCCCATAATGCGAGTCCCTTTGGGGAATTGTGAGACTGTTGGGCCAGTAGCCAACAGGCCCAAATCTGGGGCCAGTTCCGGGCCTGCTTCACCCCACAACGTGGACCTGGCAGACGTGCGCCCGCCATCTGCCATCGCTTCACCTGGCGCGCTGCTAAACCCGAGAGCTTGCCTCGCCCCGAGAGCTTGCCTCGCCATGTTCATCGCGCTTTGGGCTGCGCTTTTGAGCCATGAGATTGCACCGCCAACATAATCGCAAATCGATCCCCAGACGTTGAACCACGCGTCACGGATACCGCCTAAGATGCCATTATTCTGCTCAGCGAACCCGCCCAACATCCCGAGGTAGCCGTTCATACTTTTCTCTGCCAGTGCGTTGACACTAGGGCTCTCTTCGTGGTCCAGGCTCAGCCGTTCCAGGTACTGCCGGATACGCGCCGTCTTGACCATGATATCTTGCTCGCCCACGTCGATGATCTCGATCTGGTCGCGCACACTTCTTTTCTGTGCGTCGGTCATCATCTCCATCATGCCGATCTCTTCACGGGTAAACCCCGCTTTGGCAATCATGGCTGCTTGCCATACGTCCACGCCTAATGTGATTCGTGCTAGCTCCCCATTGTTGATCTCTTCTTTGGTGGCCGCGCCCATACCTAACGTGTTGATCTCTTGTAGCATCAACTCTTCTTTTCGCGCCGTGGCCTGTTCGTTTTGGTAGACAACTTTTTCGTTACTGTCCATCTCTGCCATTGCAACTTCGTCAAGCACCACACCTTGTGTTTTCAGATATTGCGTGTATTCGTCTGTGCTTTTTGCCAAGCGTTCTGTGCTTTCTTTTAGCTCCTGTTGCGCTTTGTAGGACTTATACGTCGCCACAGCAATTAAACCGAAGGCGACTACTGCCGCAGTAATCGCTACTATCAACATGGCCGGGCCTGCTATGGCCGCCGTCAACCCGACAACAGCGCCAGTAAGTCCGGCACCCCCAAGCAATACGCCCAGCGAGGCCATAGGCACCAAAACCAAGCTTGCCGCCACCAGCAACGTGCCCAAAACAAGCGACAACCCGCCAACTGCGCCCGCGATTATGATAATCCATTTTGTCCATGTTTGGTGTGCTTTAATCAGATCAATGATCCGGCTAAACACCGGAGTTATAGCCTCCACAATACTTTTTAGCGAGGGGACTATCGTTTCGCCTATCACAATAGCCACCGTCTCTAGCGTTCCGAGTAAAAATATCAATGCTCCATGCAGCGTGTCTAGTTGCATATCTGCGACACGTTTGGCTGCGCCTGCGGCATTGTTCTGTAGTTCGCCAGTCAGTTCCCGTAGTTTGCCTGTATTCTCAAATATCAGGTTGGCCGCCACGCCATTCTGCTTCCCGAACGCCGCCATAATGTCAGTGCCGCTCATGCCAGCGTCACGCATGATATCGAACGCGCCAGCCAATCCGTTGGTTTTCAGGTCCAGGTCTGCGACCGTCATTGCTTGTTTCTCGGTCCCGTCCACCAACCTCGCAAACGCTTCTTCAAGTTTAGGGCTGCTATTTGTCAGGTCCAGCATGATATTACGCATACCAACACCAGCCGCTTCGGCGCGAATGCCGGTATCAAACAGCACAGCCAACGCCGCCGACGTTTCCTCAAACCCTACGCCAGTAGCCTTGGCGGCTGCAGCCGCTTTCGGCATAGCGTTCGCAAACGATTCTAGTTTGGCTGCGCTTTTGCCGATGGCCGTCGTGAACACGTCAGCAATACGCCCGGTCTGGCTGTTCTCCATCCCGAACGCTTTTAGCGTAGCCGTTACAGTTTCCGTTGTCTGCGTCAATTCAGACTGAGTAGCACTAGCCAGATTCAGGAACGGCAAAAGCTCATCAATGCTCATGGACGCCGCATCGAACCCTTTCGAGTTCAGATCATAGAACGCATTAGCTACTTGTGTCGCGTTGAATGCTGTCTTTTGGCCCAACGTGATCGCCAGCTTGTTCATCTTTTCTTGGGCCACGTCCGCAGCTTCGCCAGTCAACCCGGTGACGCTGACAGCGTTGCGTAGCGCCTGCTCAAACGTGGCAGCCTTTGTAACAGCCACGCCTATCCCGCCTACCGCCGCCGCACCAAACGCTACCATCCCTACGCCAGCCATACGAGACGCCTGAGCGATGTTACCCATACCGGCCTGGGCAGTAGATTGAGCAGCGCCAATAGCAGAATTGAGCCCGCTCATGTCGCCCTTGAAAAACAGGATGGCGTCGCCTAGATTAATCATGAGTGTCTCCGGTCACATGGATAATGTCTTGGCTTTGGGTCCAGGTAGACTCCCACGAGACAAAGCCATCATCCGGTTTCGATGCCCGGTTGGCCCGCCGGTAGCGCGCGTTCATGGCGTCCACGTAGATCTGGAGTTGGCCAAACGTGAACCGTTCTCGGATATGCCTATGGTCCCAGCCGTATTCGCTGGCCAACAGCTCGAACGTCCGGCCCGGCTCATCATTGCGATCCTCGCTGTCTACTGTGCCCGCGCCCATCCGGCGCGAAGCTCTCGCATAGGGTTTTCGTTGGCGTAGACTTTCAGAAACCCACTCACAATCTGGCGTGCCGTGGCTTCGTTCAAAACTTCCGCCGTCATAATTTTGGGGCTGTGTTCAAGCAGCAAATCACGCGCCACAAGAATGTCATTCATTGCCCCGCCGTCAAGCCCTTTGTCGAGCGCCGCTAACTGTGCGATCGGCTCTTCGTCCGCAGCCATCGCGTTTATGACCGCCTGGTTGGTTGCGCCCTGAGCAGCCCAGGCACGCCGTACCCGTTTAGACCATTGCACGCTGTGTTCGATGGTCATGGCGTTCACCGGCACAGTAGCCGTGCCCAGAGTAAGTTCTACTGGCCCATCCTCGATAAGTATCTCTGCGCTTTGTTCGTTGCCCATGTTTTGTTCGTTGCCCATGTTTTGTTCGTTGCCCATGTTTTGTTCGTTGTCCATGTGCTGAATCCCCAATGCTTGCCCATTGTCCCATTTTTGTTATTGGGGGGAGGCAGCCGCAATGGGACGACTGTCCCCCCCGCTTAGAATGGCCGCACAGGCCATCGCAAGATCAAAGGCTACGACGTCGCCGTGGCCGTGTACTGGTATTTCTGCGAGCATTTGTTGCTGTTGTCAGGGTCGGCATACACCGCAAACCGAATTTGCAGCTTGCGCGCGCCAGTATCTTCAGTGATAGCCTGATCGGCCATCCGTTTGCACCGGAAAAACTGTTCCAGGATACCCCAGCCGGTAGCAAATGGACCGCTACGAACCGAGCACAGCGTTTTGATATTGTCGTCAATATCCGACGGGGCAGGTTGCGCCAACGTCTCGTAACCAGCCGTGCCAGCCCCTGCAGCCGTAGTCGTTTTCAGGGTGCTAGGGAACGCCAGATTAAACGCGTCAATGTCCGTTTCGGCAATCTCAAACGTGATCTCGTCAATGCCAAGATCCGTCGTGACAGAGCCGGTGCGGTGCGGCGTATGTAACGGTCGATGGTCGGCCGCCGCATGAGCCGGCTTCACATCGAACTTGGAAACGATGTCTGGCAACGCGGTCCACACCATGCCTTGAGTGGTCTCGGCCACCGTGGCCGTACCGCCACCGATAATGCTTCCTACGTCGATTTGCACCATGGGCATGTTTACATTGGCATACGTGCCGCCGAACGTCACCACGACCGGCACAATTGGCCCAGTATCGTTAAGTGGCCCACCGGTCACGGTCAGATCGCTGGCCGACAAGGTGGTTAACGCGGCCAATGCAGATTTGATGGTGTCCGCATCGGCGTCAAGAGCAATCGCCGACGTGGTTTCACTTGACCCCGAATTGTACGTGACTTCGAGCGTATACGTTCCGCTGGTCCAGGTGCTGGCAGGCGTGATTGTCTGGACTTCGTTTTGGTCCCAATCCAGTGCTAGGGCCGTCAACGGCGGGAGCGCGGTATCTTCGGCCGCTATGTAGATCTGTGGACCTCCAGCCATTCTGTTTGCTGCTGTGTCAGCCATGATTATCTCCTATTCTTGTCCGGTTACGACGCCGGACGCATTGTCACGCGAAAAGTTGTCAATACAAATGGCCAGCCTGTATCAGGATCGTACAGGTCTTGACCTAGAATCTCTTGATCGGCGCGCATAATCACGCCGCCTGTCACCGTCACATTACTGGCTCTGTGTAGCCGGTCGCACAACGCCCGGTACACCGCTTGCGCGTTAGCGTGGCTAGTCGTCCCACCGAAACATTTGATCTGGTACGTCGGGTCATGCATTGCCACATAAGCGTCATCATCGCCGCCGTTCCGCATGACTTCCAGGGCAGTAGCCGTGTTAGCGAATCCGGCCGGTACGCGAGTCATATGTATCCGCGCGCCAACAAGGGTATACAACCCTGTACCGCTGGTTTTCAGGTAGGCTTTCAATACGGCGTTGGTATCAATCACAACGCACCATCCAATCCACGCTTCAAGCCACTGACAGCACGTTCAAAACTTGGCCTTATGTAAGGTTGCGCCGCCATATACATTGTGCCCATTTCAAGATAGCCGCCATACCCAGACTGTGTATAGATTCTGACTCCGACATCGCTTTCGCTCAGCTTAAACCCCTCTTTTGATCCAGCTTGGCCCATTTTGCCCAAATGCACGAGCTTCGAGCCGTCGCCTTTCGTGTAGTCAGCAGTGATACTACGGGCATTTGTGCCAGTAACTTTCTTGCACTTATCTTTGGCAAGTTCCGTGGTGGTTTCAGCTAGTTCAAGCACGTGTTTATCCAACAATGGCCGCGCGTCTGCTAACGCACGGGCCATCCGGCCTGGATCAAAGCTCCATTGTGGAGTGGTATTGCTCATCCAACACCGCCAGCAGGCAATGCCTTTAGTTTCAGCGTGACAGCAGTAGGCCCGGTCAACGGCCCACCAAGAATCCTGTACGTTTCAGGCGTTCCAAGGGCTGTGCCAAACCGAGAAACGAGCTTCACCCGTTTGACGCTAGTCGCTGCTGTGGCAAACGGGAGCCGTACCATAGCATCGTTAATCACCGCTTCCGACCCGGCACCTTCAGCCCCTCGCTGTGCCACAAACCGGCACGAAATCGCCGTAGCATACGTCACTGTCTCAGCGCCTTCGTAGGTATCATCAGCCGCATTGCTCACCGTGCCAAGCTGGCAGGTGTCCAGCATAGCAGCTTCAGCCGCAGTTCGTAGAGCCGCCGCTTCTGTTGCTGTAAGCGCATTCATACACGTACTCATGAGTTGAATACCTGGTTATCCGTTTGCATATCTACGATTGGCGTCACGCCTACAATAGCGCCGGTAGACGGGTCGCGTGCAATATCGCGGCGTACCATTTCGCGTGCTCGCGGAGCAGAACGCGCCCTGTACCGAGCAGCTATCCGCAGGTATTGCTCATAGACTTGGCTCCTACTAATCTTTGCGCCGTCGGCACCAAAGTCGTAGTTGCACGATACAGCAGCAGCTTTCTCTTCCCAAATGTCAGCCGCAGCCGCATGTAGATCGTACGTTGCGACCCAGTTCTCGTTTTCCTCACGAGTAGGCGGGTCTGTGGTGAAATCCCACGTTAGCGGGTCAACACCACGCGCATCATGGATCGGGAAGCGCTCAATGGTTGCGGCGATGGCGTCGTCGTCATACGTAGTTTCCGTAGGCTCCGCAACCATTCGCCGCAACCGCGCTTGCTCTTCTGCTGTGGATGCCACAGTACTCTAAGCTCGGATATATTCGACGTAAAACGTGCCGACAAGACCCGCAGTCGTCGCCGAACCGGTCAGGTTCAGGTACGACGTCGCGCCCCAAGCAAGGCCTACTGCGGCCTTCGCGGCAACTACTTGCGCGATACCGTTGAACGTGCCTGGGGTAGCCGCGCTCAGCGCAGAGATCAGGTCGCTGGCATCCGTGTCGGTGGCCGCGGCGATGCCAGCGTTCAAGTCGGCGCCGCCAGTGCTGCCAGTCGCGATCTTCCAAAACGTGCGAACGATATGCAACGCCACACCTTCGGGGTTCAAGATACTGGCTACACCGCCGCCGTCTGTGGAGGCCGCGCCAGTGACATCAATCGCCAGAAAGTGGCCTTTGCCAGTGTTACTGATAGTTCCTGCCATGATTCTAATCCTTTCGCAAATGTCATTATGCGGGGCCAGACCGTAGCCCGGCCCCGCGTTTCAGTTTGTCAGCCAGTCAACGATACGCGCACGCCAGCACCAGCATCGCCAACCGGGTCGGAACTGTAGAAGTGGGTTATCACATCCGACCAACCCGCGATACCTACCAACTGGCAGTCTTTCAGGATGGGGTAGTAGGTTTTGCCGCTACCCGTGATGGTGAAACAATTGGTGAGTTCAGTGCCCCAGTTGACAGAATTGTTGTAGAACAGACAATCCTTCCAATAGTTGAAGCCACTTCCCACATCGGTGTCAAGCGATACCATAAACTTGCCAGCAGTGCTTGACGCCGACGCGAAACGGCAGTCCCGGAAAATGCACTTGCTCGATCCGGCAGACATGACAAGTTCCGCGTTGGCCGCTGTCCGCACAATGGTATCGTTTCCGATCCAGCAGTTTTCGAACAGGCACTCGGCCGCGCCTGTAAGTTTCAGCGAGAAGCTCGTGGCCTTGCTAGCTGGGTTCCCGTGAACCATGCCAGCCATCATACAGTTCTTGAAATGGTTACGGTTGCCGGTCACAGTGAGAGCGCCGGAAGCCTCATCCGCATTGTGTTCGTTGTTCCACTGGACGTTGCGGAAGATGCAACCGTCACCCGATATGGTCATCAGATTGGTTAGGTCCACCGTCCCGGAACCAGTAACGCGGCACCGCTGGCCTACACTAAGGTCAGCAGACATGCCGATAAGATGGGTGTAGTCTTTGTCCCAGGCCACCGTCGCTGCTAGCGCGTTGGACGTTGGACCGCCAACGAGAATCACCACGTCGTTTTGGTTGGTCACACATAGATCTTCCGCAGCGGCCAACGTCAACAGCGGGGTCTTGAAACTCAGCCCAGTGTTGCTGTCCGATCCGGTTTGCGGGTCCACAATGTAGACCTGAGAATTGGGGCCCGTAGGAATTCCGCACTGGCCCAAATATTCGGCTGCATGTTTGGGAAACAATCCCATAGCACACTTCCTTTCCGCCGCCCATCGTGGGCGACTGTTGAAGTTGGGTTAATCGGTCAATACCGAGAACGCGCAACGCGTAAGCTCGGTCTGATTCGTGCGGTTGATCCTGTTTGGCAACGCGAACCCAAGGCGCATGTGTACTTTCAACGCGACTTCGTCCTGCTGCCACAGGTTGCGCGTGACGGCCCCTTGTGCGTCGGTAAGGACGGCCTGGTCGGATACTTCAAGCGTCATCTCTTGACGTATGGAATAGACTAGCTCGTTCCACTGCCCATAAATAGCCTTACAGGTAGCCGACGCGAGAACTCCCTCCATCGGGTAAAGCACCAATACGCCACCGACATCATCCGTGGGGAATTCACCCTCTAGTGGGAGCGCCCGGAAGATCGGGTTACCGTTCGAGTCACGGCATCCGCGCAAAGCCCCGCGAAAAGACGTGTGGGCAATGGCACCGGTTGCCATGTAGCCGTTAGCTTCAAGCAACATCAGTACGCCATCCGCAGCCGCTGGGGCCGTCTCGCCGTTGAGTGCCTCATAGATGTCGGTGAAGCCAGACCAGGCCACGATTTGGCTAGCGGCTGTGGCGCGCGCAACCAGTCCGTTGTAACTAGTTGTGGTAGTCCCCAGGTTGGCGGCCCATGTCGCTGGAATGTTGGTGCCATAGATGACGGCGGCATCAATCAGGGTAGCGATGGCCGTCGCAAGTTCTGGCTTGACCTCTTCCCACACGTCGAAGGACGAATCAGCAATGACATTTTTGGCGATCGGCATGATCGCCATAATGTCCTCGGCGTCAATGTACTTGTTGTCCCAACTGACTTCGGTGGTATTGCCCAAGCCGCTATCGCTTGGATTTTTGAAATACGCCGTCGAAAGCGCACTTAGGACCGGCATGCGGGTTTGTGCGCTGCCCATGTTTGGCAGACGCCTGGCAAGCGACATAACAGCGCTCCGTTCCGGGACTGCGCCAAGCAGGTACTTGCTCAGCTGCTCACGAATAAGCGGCTGTACGTCACTTCGGGTGGTCACACTGTCGAACGGCATTGTGCTTCTCCTTTATCCAATTTATTCGACGCCGGCGACCTTACGAAGCCAATCGTTGATCGTTTGAGCGCCTTGGTCTGATAGTCCCGCGCCTTCGCCAGCGTTTGCGTTTGCGTTTGCTGTGGGCGAAAAGAACGCCGGATGGTTTGCTTTCATTTTGTCTACGTCCAGTTTGCCGCGTTTGTCCATATAGCCAAGCGCCGTCGCTACAGCGTACGCGCCTTTCAGGTCGCTAATGTGGACAGCAGGATCAATGGCCTGCTCCACAAACGATGTGTACTGCTCGGCCTCTGCCAGCTTGTCCAGCTGGCCTTTGACCTTGGTTTCTGCATCAACGCCTACTGCTTCCATCGCGGCTTTGTGCTCAGCATCCCGTTTCTTGACGGCTTCCGTAACCCGCCTGTCAGATTCCCGCTGCATATCATCTGCGGTGAATAACTGCGGTGTCTGTTGTCCGTCATTGGTGGCCGCTGCCTGCTGTTGTCCAGTCTGCGTGGTCTGGGCCGCTGCGTCCCCGGCTGTGCCGGTTGCGCTCTGCGTTCCTTGCGCGCCGTCCTGTCCGTCTGCCATTGCTTCATTCTCCTTGGTGGTTGATTTGGTTACACAACAAAAAACGCCGCTCGCAAGTGGCGTCCCCGTGGGTTATTCGGGATTCCACATACGAACGGCGTCAAAACTCTCTAGAGTGTAGCCGTCGCGTTTCAACACCTTTTCCACTAGCACGATAAACAACTTTGCCGCGCGCCGCAGGTTGATTAGCTCCTGCTTGATACGCGGGTTGTGCCGTTCACCGTCGTCGGCTGGCTCTTCTTCCTGTCCACCACTGACTACATCCACAAACTCAGAGTGCCGATAATTAGCAGGGTCGATAGTTGTTGCCAAGCCTGCCACGTCAACACCTTTCAGCGGGCTGACAACGGTCATGTTGCCATCTCCATCAAGTGTTGGCGAACTGCCCATATCTACTTTTACACCATTGGACCCACTCTTGTCAACCTTTTTCTTTTTGTTCATCCGCTACACCTCCAGGGTTTTTGGGCCTATGCCGCCGTCTATGCCGCATCCGCCTCAGCATACACCGCCTCTAACCGTCCTTGTCTTTCAGCAGCACGTACCTGTGCGCGCCCTAACTCGCCTTTGCCTGTATCTGTAACGTAGGACACTGTGCACCGGCACGATGGATGTCCGGTCGGGTTTTGGTGCCCGCTTTGAAACGGTTCGTCAATAGGGATCGGTCCTTGCCCCTGGTTCCCTGCACAAATGTCTTGATCAACCCTGTCGTCGCCAACCGTGATCCATACCTTGTGAGTCGCCCCACGCTTTTTGGCAACAGTCCGCGCACCTTCTTCAAGCGCGTCGCCCATCTCTGTCCGCGCAATTGTACGCGCCCGGTCGTTAATCAGTTGTGTCCGTTTTGCTGCAACTTTCAACTCGATGTCTGCCGGATGCATCCCTTGCAGTTCCAGATCCTTCCGAAAATTCTCCAGCGTCTTTGCCCGGTTGCTGTCGAGGCCCAACCCGTCACGCAAAAGCCGAGCCGTACCTTCCGGCCCTAGCTGTTCTTCAAGACCTGTCGCTATACTTTCCGCCAACTGCTCAATCATTTGGTCGCTAACGCGCGTCACCAACTGAGCAGCATGGTCGCGCGCCATGACCAGAACCTCTTCCCGCGTAACGCCTGTGATAGACGCCAACATGGCATCCCTGGTTGCACCTTCAGTGACGGCTTGCAACTCTTCCATGGACAGGAAGTCCGCGAATGCTTCAAATACATCCGCTATGATATCGTCAGCAATCACAGGTCAATATCTCCATTGCTTTCGCCGATTCTCTGCGGCCCCCCCCTTAGCAGCCACTTGCAAATCTTTGGGCACGACAAAGTCCGGGTGTCTCCCACACCAATCCCTTTCGTCCGTTACCGGCCATGGGTACAAAGGATTGGGATGGTGCCGTGCACTATCAAACCGGCATTCGCCCAATACTCGCGGATCATTACTCAGCGCGTTAGCAAAAACCTGCCAATAGGGACACGTTCCACACGTTGCTTCAGGATTACGTTCCATTCTATCGCCCTCCGTTTTGCCTATGCTTTATCGGCCTTCCGTTGCATAAACGCTTTCAATCCGTCATCGTTCAATACGCGCCGTAACGTCTCTGTGCCAGCCTTGTCAAGCGCTGCGCCTATGCTTGGCTGGCTAGACGCTGCGGCTATCTGTTTGGCCGTGTCGGCCGCTGTGGCGCGTACAGCGTCGGGTATATCAGGGGGCAACGCTGTGATATTCGGGATGCTGCGCATCGTGGCAGACACGTTCATCATCTCATGCAAATGGTCTATTTCATCCTGGCTCCATCCTTCTTCTTCCAGAATAAGCTCTACCGGGATGCCAGCTTCTGTCCGCAACTTCATGATCTCAGCGGCTGTTCGAGGTTGAACAGTGCCAGCCGCAGCCCACAACATTTTAAGATCTTCTGCCTGACACTGGACGCCAGAAATGCGCGCCATAAACGCAGCAACCTCAACCCACGTATCGCCTAGCGATTCCTGGTAACATTCCACCTTGTGCACCAATGGCGCTTCCATTGCCAGCAGTGCTTCACCGCTTGGCACACCGCCCCGGCCCAGGAAGTAGTGTTTTGGCGTCCGTGACAGAATAGCCAACGAATATGCCAGCTGCTCCATTGGCTGCAAATAGTTTGACGGCGGAGTGGTAGGATACGCGCCAGTGCTTGTGTCCTGCTCTCCGGGGGCCGCTGGTGGAAACTCAGTAAACGTGCTCGGTCCGGTAGGGATCACGCTATCTTTTGTGAACGCGCCAATGGCCCATCGTTGTACATATGCGCCGTATTCGCTAGATACCATCATGTCGGTCAGCAGCTTGTTGACGGAATCTTGAATCCGCAAAATGCCTAGGCTTAGCTCACCAACCACCGCCCGGTCATCGCGCCGGAAATGGAACACCGGGATGATGTTGTGTTGGTGCATCTCGACACCATTCCCAATAAGCTTGAATTTAGACGCACCCTCACCGCCAATCGTGATACCATTCGTGCTCGTGCTCGTGCCGACATAATGTTCGATGCGGTCCGTGTAGTACAGGTTCAAGAACCGGAAATTCTTCCCCTGTTCGTTCTTTCTTACCCAGAGTTTGCACCCTACACGCTTTTTCGTGGGGTCATCGTCCTCATACAGCACATGGGCCGTCCGCGGGTCGTGGTAGAACGCTTGTGGTTTACTGGTCTCTTTGTCTGGCCACGCTATCACATACCCTTCGCCGGTCACTGCAACGGCCTTATGGACATTCTGAGCCTGTTTGCGCAACGTGTTCCGCCACATCTTTTCTAGCGTCTCTTTGGCCACGTTGTTCGTGCCGCAATCAAACGCGCGGAACTTGAGCCGGTCCAGGGTAGCGTTTACAATGACCTCGCACCAATTCTGGACAAATACAACCTGCTGCCGGAATACTTGGTTTAGCTTGTCGCTGGCATATACGAGCGGATGCTCTCCATCGTAGTAGTTCCATCGTTTCGCGCGCTCGTTCTTTTTCGCGGCCAGCGCGTCTAGGCACAACTTAACGTCTGTGTTTTCTGCCATAACTCAATATCCTTTCGCGTATCAGTGTGCAATTATCCGTCCGCGATTCAGCAACCGCACAAGGGCATTGTACGCCCCCGAGACAGCATCTACAACATCGTCGTGCTTGCCACTCGGAAAATCACTAAACTGGCCCATGAACAAGGCGTTCCAGTTGCCGCGTAGACAGTGGACATTGCCGGACTCAAACACCGGCTCTAACGGTGACGCGCGTACTACCTTGTCGCCGTGGACAATGACTTTCTCGACACGCCGTTGGCCGCGCAAGACGTGCGCCAAACCTGTATAGGCGTCCTTGTACCCGGCCACGCTCTCCACGTACACGGCCACGGTTGACCCGTCCGTGTCGGCTGTGGCACGGATACGCCTATCGCGTGCGGGGGCTTCCGCCTGCATAGCCACCACATCTTTGACCCACACCTCGTATGCGCCACCCTCTTGCTTCACCACGCCCAGCAACACGCCAGCTGTGTAGTCCGGGTCATCCTTGGCGCGTTCTTTTGTGCTCGACGCCAGATCCCAGAATCTACCATACCGACAATCTGGGAAGTCTTTGGCGTCATCGTGCCACTGTACCGACTCGACCTCAAACAGGTTACCGCCCCTTACTGTCGGTTCACAATCTAGGAGGCCGGCCGCGCTATACGCTCCAAGTGTGGCCCGTTGCGTCTTGTACCAATCAGGCTCGAACCGTTCCGGGAACAGGTAGCCCGACTCGTACTCTTTTGATTCAGCCGGAAACGTCATGAACTCGAACCGGGGAAACGACGGGTTATCCGTCATCTCTTTGCGGATACGTCCGTTCACGTCGTCCACATGCCACGGGGTTGCACAGACCACTACGACGGACGCAGGCGCGCGCCGGGTCATGACCTCGTTCGTAAACGCGTCCCACATATGGCGCCGGTAAGCTTCCGACTCCGCTTCCTCACGGCGTTTGCAATAGTCGTCAATCACAATCAGGTTGCCGCCACGGCCCGTAATTGACCCCCCAAGCCCGGTAGCCACCACTTCGCCGGGACTGTCCGCTACGGCCCACTGACCGACTGCGCTTTTGGTAGCAGACACCTGAGTCTTTGGAAACACCATCTGATACCGTTCGTCGCCTATGATAGCTTTGACACGGCGGGAAAACGATTCGACCAACAGCGCACCATACCCGGTCATGATCACGTCTGGCCCAAGGTCGTGACACCTGCCCAGAAACCATGCAGGGAGCGCGCGGGATACCATGTCGCTTTTGCCATGACGAAACGGCACTTGGATAATGAGGAACGTGCTCTTGCCTTGCCGGTAGTCGTCCACGGCACGGGTCAACCGGTTGGCAATGGCTCGCGTATGTACTCCGATCTGTAAAGGTCCAGGCATCCACCATACACGCTTCATGAACGCTAGCAGATCAACCCGCGCAAGTTTCCTGTCCTCAAACAGGCGGGCTGCTACGTTCGGTTTAGTGGCGGTTGCGTTCACCTCCTAAGGGTCCACTTACACAGACGGCATAGGTTTTGACACATCGTAATCCCACTCTTGGGCCAATTCGCCCAACGCTTCCTTGAGCTCGCGTATCTTCGGTTCAAGCTCGCGGTGCACTCGGTTCATTTCGCCACCCTCCCGATTGCCAGATCCTCTGTGACGCACTCCAACCGTGCGATGAATTCCTGTTGTAGGTACTCGTACAACCGTGGCTCAGCATATTCTAGTGGAGCGATGAGGCGCTCCCTAACCCACTCGGTCAACGGGGCCAAAAGGACGTGGCACAACTCGTGGCGCACGTACCTAGCCCGTTCTTGTTCGGTAGAGTCGTAGAAGCCCGGATAAACGCTCAATACAATATGGCGGTAGTTTGGCTGAACGGAGACACTCATTGCCGCGTCGCCGTTCAGCCCTTGGTCCTGTACGATGACGCGCCGAACCCACCATGGGAGAAGAGCCACAGCGCTATCAATAGCTTCTTTAACCTGGGCGCGGTGGGCGTCGTTCGTGAAGTAGTTGAATTCGTAGTCTGGTTCCGTGTGCGTCATTCGCCCTCCTCCGCTCGCAACGCGATGGTTGCCAACTGTTCGTCGGTCAGTTCCTCAATCGACTGGACACGGACAGGACCGCCGTTCGGACCTGATACCTCGTGGCCGTGACGTTCAACATACCCCCCTTTGCACTTGAGAAAGAAGATGATCGCCGTGGGGTTGCGTTCGTCAATCAGCGCGCGTAACTGGCTTTCGGCGTTGTCAACGTTCGCGCCCAGCACTTCCTCGTACACCTCGCTTAACTCGTCATTGTCGTTGATGTAGTTGCAGACAGTTTGACAAGAGCAACCAAGGGCACGTGCTGCTTGCGACTTCAGCCCGTTACAGTTTCGCAACGCCTGCGCCATCTTTGCCACAGTAAACTTCTTAGGTTTCATCTTTTTAATCCTCCATTTTTCAATTTCATTATAGCACGTGGTTCGTTATTCCGCGTCGCGTGTCGTCGTCGTGCTACTCACCAGCCACCTCCATCGTGACGTGCAAACGCACAGTACGTAGCTGCTTCTCAGGGGACCGCACATGCTTGATTTGCTCCCACTGTGCTTTGCGCTCTTTTGCTGTTGGAGCCGCATAATAGACAGGTTCAGCACTAATCAGCAGTCGAATTGCTTCCGAGCGCGTGTAAGCCAGCGTGCCTTCCACAGCCTTCAGCCGCCGCGCCATAACTTCAGCGTAGCAGTTGTCGCATCCCGGCGATTGGCAA
>Ga0075123_10000962_pt1 | contig 14762 bp, 29 predicted proteins | sample AntAceMetag02UKX_FD_69808 | JGI IMG/M metagenome (GOLD analysis project Ga0075123, IMG submission 69808) | Saline lake microbial communities from Ace Lake, Antarctica - Antarctic Ace Lake Metagenome 02UKX | ecosystem: Environmental > Aquatic > Non-marine Saline and Alkaline > Saline | place... | reverse complement strand
GGTATTTGTGTTATGCGGCCTCCGCTGTTAGTCGGGGTATCGGCGCTCGTCTCGCCTTCATCCCACAAGTATAAATGATTGAATACAGGTATATCAGGACTGACATATGTTAATATTCAAAAGTACACAGGTAGCTAAATTTAGCAGCAATTGGAATAATGGCACTAATGCAGGTGCTTTCTATTGGTATTTGAATTATGCGACCTCCACTGTTAGTCGGAGTATCGGCGCTCGTCTCACCATCTTTATGAATCTTGTCCTGGTATACCTTGCCTCTTGGCAAAACAGAACAACCAAACGCCGTATTGGTAGGTACAAAGTACTCGAAGATTTGGCAAACTACGAAAGAAGGACATCATGAAACGTTACGAGATTGATAAACAAATATATCAGCCCATTAAGGAAGAAGGAAGTGCAAACATGGTAGAATCTACAATCAGGCCACAGGCCATAGAGATTGACACAATCAAAAACGGAAAGGTGCGCCTACTCGCACACTGGGATATTGAGCAGACTGAACGCATAGATGAGATGACTGAACGCATAGATGAGATGACAGAGGGGCCACAGATCATGTGGACTTATGACGAGCAGGTGATCAAGGACTGGGTATTGCCGTACAACATGACCTCCCGCGCGGCTGTAGAGGCATACTTCGCAAGTATCGAGGCCGAGATTCTCGACTGGGCAAAAGGGGCGAAGGTGACGATCCGATGAAAGATGAAAAAGAGCATTGGACACAAGGCGATATGCTGGACACCTTCGCAGACACGCCACACGAAAGACACTCGTGGATGGTCGGCTTTGCGAACGGCTTGAGTGAAGGCTCACGGTTTGACTGTGATCCCAAGTACCGGGACGAAGAGCAATACTATGCTCTGGGTTGGTCAATAGGTGAGATCATTGACAGGATAAAGAACAACTGTGCTGAGGACACCAAGCAGGCATTGGCACAGTTCGCGGGCCGGACGGTTAAGTACCTGATCATCAGTGCCCTCGGTGCAGGTGTAATGAGTATTTTCTGAGGTAAGAGATGGCATACAGAATAGACTTATTTGACTCAGCAGACAAACGCGTGGCAATATTGCAGGATGATATTTTAATATCCTGCGATCTTGATTTATCGATTGATGGAGCGCCACAGGTATCTATTACAGTCCCACTGGATGACGACAAAGCAGCATATATATCACCGCTTTACTATCTCAAAATCTGGAACACAACGACTGCAGCATATGAGTTCTCAGTGTTCAGGCTGATAGATCCTGACGTGGTAGACTCAGATGGCAGCCTGCAGATTGAGGCAACATATCAGGGCATCATAACAAGATTATCCAAAGAGCACGTCGATGCTTATGACACCACCTCTGCAGGTGATCCATTCACAAATGTAGTCACGGCACTGCTCGCGTATCAGGTCAACACCCCGGCGATAACAGTGGGCACGCTTGAACCTACACCGACCGTGGCAATTGCGGCAGAATCTTCAGATATTTACTCAGTTCTTAATTCTATCAGATCTGCATATGGAGGGTGGTTTGAAGTTGATAGTAGTTATAGGCTCAACTGGTTTGAGGACAACACAGCCACACCACAGAGACGTATAGAGAGGCGTAAGAACTTAAAGTCACTAAAGTATACTCCACAGTATAGTCAGATTATCAACCGGGTATATGCTTATGGCAAGGGAGAAGGTGATGCCCGGATCAACCTGACAGATGCAGGAGAAGCCAATGAGTATATCGATGACGCTGCATCTCAGGCATTGTATGGGATATCCGCACGGCAGAAGATTGACAAATCCATTACCCACCCGACAACCTTACTTGGGTATGCACAAAGGACGTTGGCACTTTACAAAGACCCCCCCCATCAGTATAGTGTCAATGTATTGAACCTTGCAGAGATCAGAGATTATGATTATTCACTTGAAAGTCTGGGACTTGACACCCGGGTGCGGGTGGTTGATGATCTGCTTAAGGTTGATGTCAACACCTCAATTGTGAGTATGTCAATAAACCTTCTCGCACCGGAAGAGATTTCAATCGATCTCAGCACCATCAAAACCGACATCTCCGATCTGTTCGGGGATATCCTCAGCATTCAGGATGTGCATAATTCGGTGGCCACTCAGATCGGAGCGGGGCAGGTTACGGTCCTCGGCACGTTTGTTGTGCAGGACTGGGTGACTGCCGGACAAACCACCATTGACGGGGGCAACATCACCGCGAACACCATTACTGTTGATCAGATACAGTCCGGAGTGCTTGGCAACAAGACCTACCGGCAGGCTGCCGAACCTCTCAACCCTGAGTCAGGTGACATATGGCTTGATTCAGATGACGGAAATAAGATGTGGCGTTATGATGGCGCCGCATGGGTTGAGACTCAAGACGCTGAGATCGGGACTGCTATATCAGATGCGGCAGGGGCACAAGCAACTGCAGACGGCAAAGTAGTCACGTTTTACCAAGCAGGAATACCGACATCTGAAGGCATCGGGGATCTGTGGGTAGACACTGATGACGGTAACAAGCTTTACCGGGCTGAGAGTATCGGTGCGGATCAGATAACTGCCGGTGAATGGGTGGAGATACAAGACACTGACATTGCACAGGCAATTTCGGATGCATCAGACGCACAGAGCACTGCGGACGGAAAGATCGTTACCTTTTATCAGGACGAACCCCCCACCGCAGAAGGCACTGGTGATCTGTGGTTTGATACCAATCTTGGAAACAAGCAGTATCGATGGTCTGGGTCTGCATGGGTTGCTTCAGCTATAACTCCTGCGCAGACGGTTGCCACTATTAACCTTGACGGCGGGACGGTTCAGATAAATGGGAATCAGATATCTATCAATGGAGATACTACCTTCGCGGCGAATTATGACCCGTCAGGAAAGATAACAACGGGAGGTGGTGCTGCTGATGTTAATGCCAATGTCACAACCATTAGTGGGGGGAAGATAACCACAAACACCATTGAGGCAAACACGTTAAAGACCTCAACAATGACTGCACGAACCATCACATTAGACGGGGCAACCTCAATTCTCAAGGGGAATTATGCTGCAGGTTCTGCCGGTTGGCAGATTGATGGTGATGGAAACGCCGAATTTAATGATGTGACTGTCCGTGGCACCATTGGGGCAAGCACAATTGAGGCAGGAAAAGTCTTAACAATCTCTGGGGATATTGCAACATCTGACGGGAAGTTTGAGATAAAGACAACGGGTGTGCAACTAAAGAGCACCGCAGGGGATACCACATACATTGATCTGGTGCAAGATACAGCTCAAATATATTTATATGATGCAGGCGCACAGAGATTACAGATCTCCCCATCTGGTAATATAAGATTGGATTCTGATGCAGGTATCCCAATTGCTATAAACAGCACATCTGATGCAGACTGTGTGGATATTTTAACCGCAGTAGCAAACAGACGAGGGATTGTTTGCAGGAACACACCAGGATCAACATTATCAGGATATGCTACCATCCATGCCACAAACACAACAACAAATGGATATGCCCTTTACGCAGGAGGGAAGGCACAGGTAACAGGCGAGGCATTAGTCAATTCCCTTTCTGTTACTGTGGGTTCATCCTTGCATGCTGTTACACTCACCGGGGACCTCACCTTCGTCGGTGCTGCCACAACAGTCTCTGGGTTGGTTGTTCTCAACTCAACAAATGTGTATGCTACTACAATACGCAAGACTGCATCAGCATCATACCTAAGCGTAGCCGCAGACGTGCATATGGGGGCATATGATCTCATCTGTGATGACATCACCTGCGACGACATAACCCTCGATAGGGTGTTATCTGCAGTAGGTAATATAGAGGTATTAGGCAATATTTCAATGACATCATACACTGTATATTGTAGCGGGGTATCTGCAAGCACATTATCTGTGAGTGGGACATCAACATTACACGCCTGCAACCTTACCGGAGACCTAAAATTCACGTCAGCATCATATGGGTTACACTTCAATAATGATAGCTCAAACACAGTATTATATTCTGGCGGGTTGCATTTATATTTCAGAGACAGCTCCGGGACAGTCCATACACTTGTGTGATTATCATGACAGAAAAAACAGAAATAAAACAATTCAGCTTAATTATTGTCGGAGATCAGATGAGCACGTCAGGCAACATGACGTTAAACGAGGTTGCATCAGCACTCATAACCTTGGCACATGGCCAGGGGGTGCAGGACGGAGAAAAGAAAACAGAATAACTAAATACCCATAACTCATATCCTCATTCGTTCCCGCATCATATCGTGCCGTTTGCCATTCGGCACAAACCCTTTTTGTCCAACACTGTAACACAGCATATATATATATATACTCTTAGGTTTAAGTAGTGTATAGATGAAAGCAGACAAGAAAAACCCCTTGGCACCTGAGCGGTCGGGTACGTGGGGAATTAGTTAGTAGTTATGAAGTGGTCAGAGATGCCGGGTATACCGACACCGAGATCATCAACGAGGGCATACGTGCCCTATCCAGACAGGTTCAAACCTGCGACCAGCCGCAAGTGTGACCCCTCGGTGAGGGTGAAACAAGTTTAGGAAAAATGTGTTAATATGAAATGTGTAAATGAGTCTGGCCGTGAACTATTGGCTCGGACAAATCTGCGGGCACCTGCAAACGAGAGTGCTCTGCGTGGTATGGATGTTCTCGCACCTGCAATGCGAGTCGTGAGATGTGCGGTATGTGGCAAGAGGATCAAAATACCTGCGGACCAACAACTGCCGGATATGTGGATTGATGCATCCTACCAGATAGACCTGAGCAATACATACTTATGGGATGTGCATGAGGCCTTGAACGCTTGGAGAGGAAACAAACCGGTGTGCTCTGTCGAGTGCTTTGAGGAGTTCCACCTGTCGATGATCAACAAACTTCGGGAGTTGATGTACTGATGTTTAGTGGTATGGGTATACCTGGCGGTTGCATCGGGCAAGACAAATCCAAGAGATACACCCCGGCACTGTTCGGGGGATATCATGAGGTGCCTGCAGGAATGACTGAGGTTGAGTTTTGGGATGAGGCAGACAACCAGATCAAAGAGGCATCATATAATCGGGCGGTCTGTGCTGGCCGCGTGATCGGCACCTATGTAAGCTCACAAGAGCAGATGGCTCACCCATTAGAAAATCAGGCATACCTGCAGTATGACAGCGCACCCGTCCAAGATATGCGGCATGAAGTGTGGGGGCTGGACAGATGACCCTTAACGGCATCGTAGAACAGGCAGAACGCAGAGGAGAGTCTCTGTTCCAGGCTGATCCAAATTTATCCTCTGACCTGCGCAAGATGGATGTTGTTAGCGACCTTGAACACTCCCGCGCTCACATCAGATCAGCAATGGCAAAAATAGAGGAATACCCATGCGGTGATGATACTGTCAGAGCTGAGATCATTGAGTATCTATCAAAGAATCTGAAAAGGTTAGGGCAAACAATCATGAAATATAGGAAGGTGAACTAATGTCAAACGTACCGGCAGCAGTTAATGAGGTGCCATGTGTTAACCCAGCACTCATCCAGAGGATGTATGCCCGGAATTGCACCCAGGATGAGTTTGTTGTGTTTTTGAATCTGGCAAAGAAATATGGATTGGACCCCTCTTTGAAGCAGATATGGGCAATTAAATACCCAGGGGGCGCCCCGGCAACGATCATCATCTCCCGGGACGGGTTGTTAGATATAGCTCACCGAAATCCCAATTTTGACGGGATGGAGACTGGATATACTGGATCAGTAAAAGATGGCAACCTTGTGGGCTGGTGCAAAGTATACCGAAAAGATATCAGTCACCCATTCGAGGCCTCAGTACTGTATGAGGAGTATGTTCAGACAAAGAAGAGCGGGGAGATAACAGAGTTTTGGAAGAAGATGCCCGTCACTATGATCAAAAAAGTGGCTCAAGCTCAAGCATTCCGGCAGGCGTTCAGCGTGCAGGGTATGTATTGTGAGGATGAAATGCCATCAGGACCAAAGGTAATACCCGACACATCTGTCACGACAGAAAGCATCACTATGAATATGTGCGCTACCTGCGGGGCACCCATCGACCCGGAGAACATCAAAGGCATCATGAAAGATACTGACGGGGTGCCCATGTGTAAATCTTGTTATATTGCATGGCGCCACGAGACTCAGAAGGCAATACCTGCTGCAGTGACAAAGGCCCCCGCTCAAGAACCGGAACCAACTCCTCAAACAGAACCCGTGGCGGTGCAGGAACAGGAACCGACTCCTGAACCTGAACCAACACCACAGGCAGAGCCAGAACCAGAACCCGTGACCGTTGCTATGTGCTCAGCGTGTGGCAAGGAAGCAGAGCCAGAGTATGTGGCCTTCACCAAGCAGAAGACAGGCAAGGTCATGTGTAAGGCATGTTTTGAGGCACTAAGTCGCGCACCAAAAACAGAAACGGGGCCCGCACCAGTAGAGGCTAAGAACCACTGCAAGTCATGCGGCAAGGAAATCCTACCTGGGGCCACGAGCTGCCTGGATTGTGTGTCTGCTGAACATGGCAAAGTTCAGGCAAAGGTTGAACCCGTTCAGGCACCTGCACCAGTCGCAGACGGATTATATGGAATCTGCACCAATTGTGGGGCACCACTCACCAAGGGCGACAAGAATGCATGCAATTTGTTTTTTACTTCGGGAATCACCAGTCTATGCAAACCATGCATAGAGATGAAACAAAGGGGTGAGATTTAATGGCACGGATATGCAGTATATGCGGGGGTGAGATCCAAGACCTCCTTATCCACCCAGCAGCACACCTATGCCCTGGATGCAGAGCATATGCGCGGGGTAAATGGGGCTCAGCGATATACCAAGTGCGGTGCACCGAGGTTGTCTTGGACTACCTCAACCGGAACAACTGGCCACAGTTCACCCGGGCGCTGTATATCATCAACACTGAGCCAAGGATCATCGCAGATATTGGCCTGGGGCCAATACCAAAGACAAAAGCACTTGTCGCAAAGCAGCGAACGTCTGCAAAGTGGGCTATATCGGGGGTGCTCAGGCGCATCACGGGACCCGATGGTCAGCGGTATAGGGCATGGTCAAAGACTTCAGACTCTTTCGTGCTGGTGGAAGATACCAGTGAGAGGGATGAGGTGACAGCATGAGCACTAAGTTTTGCAAATCCTGCGGCAAGGGTATCAAAGACCTTGATACTCATCCTTGGGGCACTATCTGGGTTGACCTTGAGGTAATTACAGCGCTGGGGGAATACTAATGGCACGGATATTCCAATGCATATACCGGCATTCTGGGCGGTGCTCAAACCCACTCCAAGACCTAGTGATCTGCCCTCATCACGCCCGCAACTCATCAGACGTATGTGTGTTATTTGATGATGGTCCAAAGGATGACACACCAAAGGAGGTGATCTGATGCCATTCGATAAAGACGGAACCCCCACACCTGAGACCTTGGCAAGGGTTGAACATTACTTTGACGACAAACCCTTCAATGACAAAACCGTGGGGGAGTTTGTCAAGTATGTATATGATCTGTGGAGATCAAACCTCATTAACCTCAAAGGGGATTTGCTCTTCATAAGTACAGGCGGATGGCATGCAAACGAGGCACTTATCATGGCCATGCAAAAGACCTCCTTCTGGTACCTCTGCTGGAGGATGTCACGGTTTGGCGGGCACTATCAGTTTGATCTGTCAAAGGTCCCAAAGGCAGGTGAGTCTGATGAGTGACGCGCTGAAGATCATGGTGCGGACCAATGCCCGGCGAGCACTGACAAGAGAAGAGGCATATGCTCGTGAGGCTGCTATTACCCAGCACAGAGTATCTGAAGATGCACACAACTTTTTAATAGGGCTGGGGTATATTGCATCATCATATCTCAGCGCGGTTAAGGCATCACAGTGGGGGCAATACGGATCTGCTGAGTTCCACACGCTCAGAGCGTCAACGCTTGCAGAAGAAGATGCCTGGCACTCCCAACAATCAGGCCGTCATTTTACGCAGTGTGATTCATGCCCAACGGCGCTACTCATAAAAAACCTAGATCATAAACTGCTTGACGGTTTAGAAATCATCCTTGAGGTTGTCAAGGGCGACACCGTGGACTGATCCAAACCCCTCTTTTTTGATACCTTGTTTTTGAGTAGTTACACAATGGTTATATACATATGATATATACTATTGATGCATGGTATCACAGGTGATATCGGCAGGTAAGATTTACGAGCCAACGTGCATAAATCTGCCAGCCGCGATGAAAAGACAGGCAAAGGACGCAGGCATCAATATGGCTGCAACCCTCAGAAATGCACTCAAGGCAGAACTTGAATCCCAGGGGATCACAGTAGAGGAAGAAGCAGAGGCGCCGTAATGGCATTTGATCCAAGTAAATTAAAGGTCATGGTGCAGTGGAATACAAAAACCCCTATAATCCATTATCACCGCCACGTGTGGTATATCCACCTTCTTGAAACCACAATCAACCCTGCAGTAATAGATCAGATAAAGGAATGCCTTTCATATTGGGGCTATGGCGATGGTACATTTGAATGGTTAGGGGATCACTCTAAATGGGAAAACGCTTCAGACTGCAGTAACTGCGGGACGGAGGTCCTTTATAAATGGAATCATAATCCCTTAAGGAATGCAAATCCTCATGAAGTTGCAGCATGGCACATAAGGTCAACTCCTGCGTCTAAGGTGAGAGGTATAGATAATAGTGCCTGGTGGCTAGCACAGATGGGTGCTGGATATGATCTTAATCAGAAAGATGTATTCCTGGGGATTTCAGCAAAAGGAGATGATACAACCGATGACTAAACCAGGCGACCCATCAGAAGATAGGCCAACGTATTACAAGGGTAAAACAATACCACTAAAAGAATACCGACTCCTGAAAGCAGAAGAAAGAGCAAACGCCCCTTCACTTATCCCACACCAGTTGCACGGCTGCAATTACATGTTATTGCAGAAGGACAAGAAAGAACCTGCCGGAAAGTGGAGAGATCAAAAGTATACTCACAATGACCCTCTACTGACAGCACATATAAAAAATAATCACAACTACGGGGTTAGGATAACTGGTGGCCTCTGCGTGATGGATGCAGACCATGTTGCGGCTTTGATGGAATACCCGTATTTCGTGGATGTTCTGATGGATTCATTCACGGTGAAATCAGGGAAGGAAAGAGATAAAGCCACAGGGGAACCCCGCACAGGATGCCACATATATTTTTATTGTCCTGAACTGCCGGCAGATAAGTGGGCCCTGCACACAGCAGACGGTGTTGACTTAGGGGATATTAGAGGGTCAGATCATGTCTCTTATGTAGTCGGTCCAGGTTCAATCCACCCAGACACAGGTAACAAGTATAAAGTCATTAACGACGCCGATCCTATAACGGTAAATTATGATGACTTGATGGCGTTTATCCACAGCATAGTGCCTGAAGAGGAAGAAGAAGCCCAACCTGCTAAAGCAGAAAAAATACCTAAAGTGAAATCATCAGGTGGATCTATAACAGATAAGCTTGGGTTGAATGTCACTGACTTTTTAATGCCAATAAATCCACGCCATCGCGAACACCAGATTGAAGGAAACCACCCAGTCCATAAGGGCAACACGGGATCTAATTTGGCACTTGATCCTATAGCGAATGTCTGGTGGTGTCGTCACTGCACATCAGGAGGTGGGGCGCTTGAGGCGCTGGCAGTTGCAGACGGCATTCTGGATTGCTCATACTTCAAGGTGGGGAATGCAGGTTTAGGAGATCATTGGGCTGCCATATTTGACGCGTTGAAAAAGAGAGGATATTCTGCACAACTTGCAGAGATGGACCGGGAGAGGAAGGGCCTGCCTAAACCAGTGCCAAAACCAGTGCCAAAACCAGTGCCAAAACCAGTGCCTAAACCAGTGCCAAAACCAGCGAGCACAGGATCTCCTGCTGCATGGAGAGAACCAAGGACAACGGTTCAACCACCTATGCCTACCATTGGTGTTAACGGCAGAGACCTAAAAGACGTGACTGAAGACACCCTCCGGGCGCTGCATTTGCACAATACCCCGCCAACAATGTTTGTGAGAGCAGGTAAGCTGGTGAGGATTGAGACTGATGAAAAGGAAATCCCAAAGGTTGCGGATATGAGTAAGGACGCGGTTCGAGGGCGGTGCTCCTGTGCAGCTCACTTCACCAGAACCATGGGGGATAAGTCTGAAACGTTAGTATATCCACCGCTTGACATTGTATCTGATATCCTTGCATTGGGGTCCTGGCTATTCCCAACTCTAAATGGCGTTATAGAGGCACCTGCAATGCGACCAGATGGGACTATTTTATCTGAGATAGGATTTGATGAGGCAACAGGGCTGTATTACTCCCCGACATATGAGTTTAGAAACACCCCATTCTCTGTGCCGGATGAACCCACTCAGGAAGATGTTGATGCCGCAAAGAAGGTTATTGCAGAGATCATCTGTGATTTTCCATTTGTTGATGGGTCCAGCCGGATAAATTTCATTGCTGCGCTAATCACTCCTATTGTGCGTGATCTCATCTCCGGGTCTGTGCCTATGGTGTTATTCGATAAGCCTCAACCCGGCACAGGTGCATCATTGTTGACAGAGATCATCGGCATCATATCAACCGGGCGGCCAGCTGCAATGCTTACAGCGCCAAAGACAAGTGAGGAGTGGAAGAAGTCCATCACCTCGACACTAATTGAGGGGCGCCTCGTGGTTACGGTGGACAACATAGAAGGCAAGTTACACTCCCCCGAGCTGGCGTCGTTACTGACATTGGGAATGTGGACAGACCGGATACTTGGCAGGTCTGAGATGGTGACGCTGGTACATAGGATGATCTGGATTGGCAACGGGAATAATATCCAGCTTGGAGGCGACTTGCCCCGGCGGTGTTATTGGGTTCGCTTGGATGCGCAGATGGCACGACCACAAGACCGGAAAACGTTCAGGCACAAGGGCCTTAAAAAATATGTGATGAGTCACCGGGCAGAGATCCTTTCTGCCGTGTTGATACTTGCTCGATCATGGATTGTGGCAGGAAGGCCTGAACCTGATAACCTGCCAACATTAGGAGGGTATGAAGAATGGATCGAGACTGTCGGCGGTATACTGGCGCATGTGGGGTATACCGGATTTATCGATAATCAGGTAGCGATGTATGATGCAAATGATGTTGATACACCTCAGTGGGAAGGGTTCCTCGCAGCATGGTACAAAATATGGCCAAGTAAGCCTGTTGCAGTCGCTATAGTGGTGGCCCGACTAGACCATGATTCTGATCTTGTTGATGCCCTGCCTGACACCTTAGCAGACGCATATCTTGACAGACAAAAGAGCTTTGTAAGGGTATTGGGAAAGGCACTTTCAGGCAAGAAAGATCGAAGATTCACGTCAGGTTTGAGTATAGTTGTGGGGAATATTGAGAAAAGAGCAGTTCAATGGAAAGTTATAGATACAAAAAATGTGGTGAGAAAATGACTCACTTAACTCACTTAACTCACTTATTTTCTATTATTTGTAATAATTTGGTGAGTTACATGAGTTATAGTGAGTTTATTATTAACCCTACGTGTGAAAAACATAATGTGTTTCTACATGTAAGGGGTGGATATAAGACTCACCGTAACTCATCTAACTCACCGGCACTAAAATATTACAATACTGGTGCCATTTCATCCCTTCAGACAGGGGCCACAGTTACGCTGATGATCATCATGTTCTTCCTGGTATTAGACCACGCTATGCAGGTGGGGGCATGACCTTGCAGAAGTATAAGAAATGGCAGAAGACAACCCTGAAAGAATGCATCCGGACGGGGGTGTATGAACCATTTGACCTGGTGCAGGTACAGGGGTATTGCCATTATGGCGAATCAAAATCACGAGTGTGCGACTATCACACATGCCCTCGCAGATGCTACTACAAGACTGACGGTATGTGCACCGTGAAACGAACCGACAACCAGACCACTGTCACATTTTTTGATGACATGGTAAAAGTCACACTGACGCCGGAAAGGGTAGCATTCCTCGCACGTGCACTCTCAGAGGTATCAGACGCCCAAAAAGGCGGCAAACTATGACCGAACGTATATTTGTTACCCCAAAGAAAGGAATCACTCTGACGGGCCATGAAGTGGCTTACATAAGAGATGACCTTTGCGCCGAATATCTGAAGGCAAAGAAGACTGTTGAGGATCGATGGGGGATCAGCATCACTATGGTCGACTCGGATAAGCAGGTATAAATATTTGCACATACAATGTATATACAGGAACAAGTGAGAAAATGAGAATCAGAACAACGGAAATGGTAGAAAAAGAGATCAGCTTTGAGAAGATGTGCGTCTACGAAAAGCACGACAACATGACCAAAGGTTTTGCATATGCTGCAACAATCACCAATGCAGACGGTTACATCTCAGACAGTGTTCATTCAAACCACTCAAAAGAAGATATTAAATTCTTTGCCAAGTTTAGCGTATCAGAAGAGCGTGAGATGGCATCAAATGAGGTGCACGCATACCATTTCATGAAACTGTTAGATAATTGTACTTCGATATGCCGGTGCTGTGTTTTTAATGACGATTGCCCTATCTCTCCGGGACGGGCATCAGCATGCAGGAGCATAATGGAAGGAAAAGAGGTGATTGAGTAAATGGAAAAACATCTTTTTACCCTGGTAGGGTATGAGCAGTTGATCAAACCCGTGAAAGCCACCGGGAACTCCGGCAGGGTATACTTGCCCACTGCCTGGATGGGGTGCAGGGTTGCGATCATCAGGCTGGATGACAATATGGGGTGGCGTGAATGAAACGAGTTGAAGAAGTTGGATCCCCTGAAATGTGCCGGTATCGCAGGTATGATCTCGACAAGTGTGGCGATTTTGATTGGATCTGCACACATCCAAAAAATCAACATGGCTGGTGCAACGACGAAGACACATTCCCGAATAACTGCCCCTTGGAGATAGAAGAATGAAGACTGAGATTGAGCACTGCAAGCACTTTGACATTATCAAAGATGAGAAGAACGAAGACACCTGTGTCCGGGCACGTGAGGCAATGGAACAGAGCATTGATAAATTCTGCCATCGGTGCCACATTGGGTGCATCAAGACGGGGAATAATGATAAACTGCATGATTGCTATGAGGACTGAGATATGAAATCAACTATAACCCACTGCAAGCACTTCGATGTCGATCAATTCTGCGCACTGAGCACCTGCCGGTGGTGTGAGTGCTGGGGCCTGTTTGACCTCTTTGAGTGCGGGTGCATCAAGATCAAAGATGCAGAACAACATACGGCACGATGCTATGAGGACTGAGATATGACAGCAGGAAGCACGGCAAGCGGCAAAGCAAAATCGAGACTTCATCAGCAGGCGATAGGAACTGACATCCAGGATGAATTTGGTCTACCTGCAGAGGACGTTGTGAGCGTGCCCATGGGTTCCCCCGGGTTGGACATCCTACTCAGCAACCGGGCAAGAGAAGTATTCCCCTATGGGGTGGAGTGCAAGAGGGTGGAAAAACTCAGTATCCCGAAGTGGTGCAGACAATGCACGACGAACGCAGAGAAAGAAGGACTTATACCTCTGTTGGTATACCGGCGTAGTCGCGAGGAGCCAATGGCGGTATTGAGATGGGCTGATTTTATTGCCATAGCAGCAAAGGCCAGTGCATGGGACAAGGGCGTGCAGGGTGAAGTTGAAAAGGAGATTGATAAGATATGATCCCCGAAGAACACATGCCCGCAGTGGACGACTGTTGCCTGCATATTATCCGTGCGGCATACAGCACCATGGCAACACCGGCAGAGATGACTGGATGGATACGTGAGAGGCTGCGCACCAGGTATGACTATCCTGAGGTGGCGTGATGGGATCTCTCAAAGAGTGGGTCATATCTGAGGGCATGGGTGTCATGCCCGACAGAGGTTGCAAAGAAGAACCAAAACCAACCCCCGCCACTTATGTGATGCAGCATGGAAGAGGCGGTCTGAACTGGCATACCCTGGACGGCAACCACTACGCAGATGTGATGCAGGTTGACAGGCTTATGGGCGGCGATCCCAAAAAAATCATAGAAGGTGAACTCAGAGGCGGCCAACTCATCCAACCTCTGCCAGTCCCTGGCGCCATAGCGGGGATGGATGACGGTCAACTGCCACAGGCCAATGCTGTACCTGACGCAGATCAGGCATTGATATTTTTGATTGAGACAGCCACACAAACGCACTATGTGAGTATGTGGTATGAGCTGCACCAATTGTTGACGGGACAGATCACAGAGGCCAGACTTATACCGATGACTGACAGCGAGTGGGGGGCAATGTAATGGGCACTTATATCCGTTTTGCAACTACGGAAGAAACACGGACCCGACTTGCAAGGCATAAACTAAAGATGATGAAGGGCAGGCACGTGGGCCGCGTGTCGTATGACGGGGTTGTCGTTGCTCTGCTTGATGTGGTTGAAGGGGTGAAGGCATGAACCCTGTTGAAGAGTATCAAGCCGCACTAAAAGCCGAGAGGAGGATACGTAAACTCTGCGCAAGGATCGAGGCTGACAGCATGCTTGCAAACATGTCTGACGCTGCACTTATCGCAGAGTGCAAGAGCCGGGGGCTTGAGGTGAAACCATGAGATCAAATGGTTGGGAAGTGGTGCTTTTCACTGCGGTGGTGGCGTTCTTCCTATGGTGCTGCATGTGG
>Ga0075123_10000961_pt1 | contig 14769 bp, 10 predicted proteins | sample AntAceMetag02UKX_FD_69808 | JGI IMG/M metagenome (GOLD analysis project Ga0075123, IMG submission 69808) | Saline lake microbial communities from Ace Lake, Antarctica - Antarctic Ace Lake Metagenome 02UKX | ecosystem: Environmental > Aquatic > Non-marine Saline and Alkaline > Saline | place... | reverse complement strand
ACTGGGCACAACATTGCTCTACTTAACTTGTCGCACAACTTCTTCCTCGATCATATTATCAAACCTGTCATCAATCAAGATATCATCTATCTTATCAACTTTCATATCAACTAATGGACTACTTGGACATACGTCTTTTGATTCCCTCTCCAGTTTCGACAAGAGAAGGTTAATAACGAAGTCACAGGCAATATTCCACAGCTCAGGGTCTCTCTTTCCTCGTCTCTTATCATGGAACAATTTCGGGTGAAACGATTCATGACACAAAAGGAAAGTCAGAATGCACCGTTGGGTTAAATCACCAGTAGCCAACTTGAATATATGTGAATTAGGATTAATGTAAATCCGTTCATAATCAGTAGCTGCAGGAGCACCCAATGGAACATTATCAGTATACACGATTTCAAAATTCAAAAGATCTAACCCAAACGGCAAAAAGATATTACATCTCAATGCCTTGGATACGATAATTGATTGTAAATCATTCAACTGTTCCATTAATGTTTTATCTAACTCACTCATACATTTCTCCTATCATACTCATTTACGCAGTGTGAAGTTTCCATAGAATATCAATAATTCCATCAGAAAATTCATTCATTAAATTCATTTTTGTAGAAGTAGGTTTGTCTTCTATACAATCTATAATTTCATCTTTGTGGAATGCCACAAATGAACTAGCAAATTTTGCAATGTCTTTCGTTCTTCCAGCTCTCTTTGATAGAGCTATAAGTGTCATCATTTTAGATCTGGCTGCACTGCATTCTATTTCAATATTCATATATTCCTCCTATTGAGAGTATCCGATTATTCAGATTTCTATCACATTGAAACCTTATAAGGTTATAGTTTCATTGATGACCCCATCAATGAGTATTTTTGCCAGTCCCGACATTCCCTTCTCGCCATGACGAGTTGGTGCAGAGATTGGACGTTTGGATACTTTATCCAATGTTGGGAACCATCGAGCCTGGACCCCTTCATTTTTATATTGGGATAACGCAAAATGCCCAATAGTGTATTGTTCAATGTTGGACATACCAACACTAAAACTCTTAACTGTTTTATCAATATCCCTGCGGAATATATGAACTCGTGATTCATTAGCATTTTTAACTACATGAAAGATAGCCCATTTACTGTCAAATGCCAGACTCTTAAAGAACATCTGTTGAACAGTATTGTATGATTTCACTCTAGGTACTTTCATGAAAGAATCAAACCTATCATTGAACCATGACCGAATTGCATCCGTAGTTCTATGAGCCAACGGAGTATGCCGCAAACCAATCTTGTTATTACACACTTGATCCGTTCCCGGATATCGTGGTACAAATATCAGATCGGTGGGACGTGTCCCCATCTTCCAATCGATATCGTGAAAAGTATTACTTGATACAGGACTAACTGGATGTCCCAAAAACACATAACCCAAACGTTTGGATTTGTCTTCATTTGCTCCACTAACATGGAACATCTTAGAATTGGCTTGCTTAGCAATCATTACCGGTATTTCAACTCCGGTATCTTTGTGTTTAACAGATGCCAAAATCGGACCACATTCCCATGCTACAATGAGCTTATACATAAACTCATCAAATCGCATCTTATCCTTTTTATATTTTGACTTAGGTGGGTTACTATGTTTTTCTCGAACTGGACTAAGAGTGAGTTGTTTCACTTTCCCAACTTCAAGTAATTGAGGAGTTACAGAAATTTCTGTTACCCCGACTATTTCGACAACGGAAACATTTTCGGCAATAACTGTATCGACCATGTCTGATTCCTTTTTAATATTGATACTATCGAGTGCGTCTTTCAAAGACGTATTTACTGATTCTATCTTTTTACTTCTCATTTAATAATCTCCTAATGGTTTAACTTTTCATAAAATAAACATTTATCATTTCTTAATCACGAGGGTTCATTTATCACATCCTTTCTTAAAACAATTCAAAAACCTACCTTCCCATCAAAAAGTAATATATATAGATAGGTGATTCTATTTAATTTTTAAAATCCTAAGGAACGTAATAAGAACAAATTAAAAATGGATACTAAAATAGATTATTAACGAGATCATTGAATGAATACTAAATACCGATTACTATCAAAAGCATTGAAAGAGATGGCTAATGTATCAGTGTCAATTAGTGCCTATGAATCTCTCCCATCTAAACCGAAAAAGAAGAAAAAGAAGAAATCGATTGAATTATTAAAAACAGAATTTCCAAAATAAAGGAATTTTTATGGATCGTTTAAAAATAGCTCCAGAACTCAATTTCTGGATGAGTACTGTTCTACATAATAGTCCCTTGAATGAGTACTTTTTTAAAGTTCCAGTTGAAATAGATTATGCAACATGGAAGAGTCCCCATTCTTTATTGGATCTTTTATTTAATGAAACATTTGAACCTAGAGAGTTGGAAGGTAGTTCGTCATCATCATTATGGGATAGTTATGATGGATTCAGATTTTCATGGGGATTCAGGAAAGCAGACCTTACCAAAATTACTGATAAAAATGTTTTAAGGCGTTTAACTATTTATGCTGGTAATGTGGATGTATACGTCGCAAACATTCCAGAAAATGAATATATGTTCGCAACATATAAATACACAGATATTCCGGGTCCAGTCAGTACACTCAATCCTACAACAGAAGAATTGTATAAAGCTTACTCTGAGGTAAATCCTGGTATTGTTAGTGCAGTATGTGCACCATACAGAGCATCGTTGACACCATACCAACAAGAACTGTTGGGGGAATATTACCCACCAGAGAATATTTTTGATATTACTGATCAAGAAGTGGGGATGCTCGAGAAACTTTATGAATATAAATCAGAGTTACCAGTAACTATTAATGATGTAGATTATGATGACTTGACTGACTGTCTTGCCAAATTAGTTTATATCTATTTGGATTGGGAGTTAAATGAGAGTTTTTCTCATTACAATTCAGCTATTCCAATTACTGATGGTTCAAGATTGATATGTTCACAGTATGAGAAACATGTCCTTGATCACCTTTACAGAGTCATATCAAAGAGTTATAACATGACTTATACCCAAGATAGGGTAGATGAATTGATTCCTCTTGAGCACGATTTTATGCGCGTACAGTTGACTCAGGTACAAGTCGACGATAAGCAAATTATATTACCATCAGATGAAATTCCATATGATGGAAATGATTTCTATCTGGTACATAATGGATTCAAAAAGGATTATGGTAAAGATTATTTACTCCAGATGATTAGACCATATGAAACTAATCAAGAAATTGTTGAGACATCTATTAGATGGAATCATGATGATTTTCATGTCGACGATGAAATATATGTCCTATGGTCATTTCTAGCTCCAGAGAGCCTATCTGAATCTCTGGATAATTTAAATACTGATTAGATGGAACAAATCTAAAAAGGATTTTGTAATGAGTGTACAATGTATAGATTGTGTTAATTTTAATGCTGGTGAGAATATACCTCATCCGTTTGGACCACCTGATCATTATAGAGAACTTTGTGATGCCCCTGAAAATCTTAAAACTGATTATAGGGGAGAAGTAGACAGGAGAATTAGTACTCCAAAAATTATCAACAAACATAATAATTGTGTTTGGTTTCTAGCTCTAAACCCATCATCAAGTTCATCAAGTAGTTCAGAGGATGATCCATCTAATCCAGTTGTTACATCTATCTCTGTTGTAGATGCTGATCTCATAGATGGGAAAGTATCAGTCACTCATAATCTGGGATTAGATTATCCTCTTGTACAAGTCTATAATAATGTTAAACAACTAGTAATAATGGGTGTAACATCAATAGATAGTAATACGATTGAAGTTGACTTTGATGGATATGTCCCATTGGTTGGTACATGGCGTATAATAATTAAACGATAAGGATTTATAAGTTGCATACAATTCAAGATTTTTTCGATATATTTGAATTCCTTCGAAACAATCCACAATCTGAGTTGGATCAGACTCTAGAATTAAGAAGTGATATCTTCCAAAATCAAACAGCGGCTATTAATTCTAGTATAGTATTTGAAGATGGTGGTATTGAATCTACTGACACTATCAAAATGAATGCAGCGCTATTGGCTAGATCAAAGGCAAAGGATTATTTTGATAAGGTATTATATCAAACAGCATATAATACAGCTGATTATAATTTACTGAGAGACTACATAAGAGATTGGTATGCTTCTCATAAGACTATCCAAGATTTAATGCAACAGGCTACAGATGCTTATTCTTTACCATCTGATGATATAGATCTAGCTATTGAAGGGTTCGGAGCACCCATATTCAACAAGTCTCTAATAAATGATAAATATACTAGAGCTACTCTTTTATTATCATTAGCTGAATTATATAAAATTAAAGGATCTCCTCAATCAATTCTATCGGCACTAGGTTTTATTGGATTTGGTAATGTCTCCATGAGAGAATGGTGGACAGAAAGAAATCCAAAACTTCTCACTGATTTGAATATGAGAGGAATTGCTATAAACCGAGGTCAGACATTTAATGAACAAGATGGAATATATGTACCAACTGAAGATAGAGATCTTGAAGACGAATTAATTTCTTGGGATAGTTTTAAGAAGAGACTAGCTGAACTTGGTGATCCACATTGGCAATATTCTAGAAGCGAAATTCTAGCAGTTGACAATGACCCAGATGTTCATATGAAGTTACCTTCAATCACTCCTTATTATAGCTTAACGTTTAATGCTGATGTTAGTAAAATCGACCAAGTATTAGGAATGCTTGAATATCAAATTATTGAAGATTTCAATAATTTCATTAATGGCAATGATTATAAACATTTTACATCTATTGAAGGTTATGGATCCCCACTCTCTATAACTGAATTATATTTAGCTTATTCTTATACTCAAGCTAGAGCTGATGAAGACAATAAATATTTGCATCTTAGGGATTATCTAGTTAATGATAATAATTACACCCCACCTGTATATTCATATCCACATTCATATGAAAAATTAATTTTATGGGTAGATCAAAATGTAACAACAGATGATATTGATAAGTATACTCCATCATACTACAATTATTATGCCGCAACTAATGAACTGGTTGCTTGGTGGAACTCTGAACCTGCATTAGCTGGAAATCCAATCCCCGATATCTATTATGATAAATTCTTATTCAGTAGAGAACCAGTTATACAAACTAATGATAAGAAACTTCAATATACTGGTGATCAATTTGTAGAAGGAACCACTGAATTAGATTATGCAAAAATATTAAATGATTATCAGACACTACTCTACGAAACCCCATTCAATAGAATCATCAAGAATTCGGAATATAATACTACTACTCCATCAAATGAAGTTATTGATGATACCGAGTTGATGCAAGATCTGCAGCAAGAATATCAAGATACCGCATACATAGATATTTATCAGACAGGTTCAGAAACAATTGATAGAACAAGTCACGACGGATCTACCTTATTACCAAACAGTATCGGAGTGGCTGGTACTTGGGCTATTGATGATAATTATTTATATAGATGTGTAGATGCAAATTCATGGGTAAGACATAGTATAGAAAATAAACCATGGGCAGCACCAACGCCCCCAGCTGAATTACCAGATAAATGCGACTGTGGAAATATTGGTTCGTTCTATTATGATAACAGTTATATTTATTGGCAATCATCAAGATGTTCCCAAGTAAGATTTATCGTTGAAGATAGTTGGACAGTAGCAACAGGTACTGGTATATTACCGAATTCATTAGGAACAGCCAACGATTTTGTAAATGATATTAACTATTATTATTTTTGCATTTCTACTGATACATGGGTTCGTCATACAGTAGAAAATACATGGGATGATAGTCTACCACGATTAGCAGTATTTGTAGGAGAAGAATTAATATACCCCACATTGGACTTGACTAACCGTTATGATGCAGACAGAATACTTAGAGGAGCTCCCCCTGTAGGCTCTCCATCTGATCTAGATGATATTGGATCATATGAAGGTAAGACTGTCATAGTTAAAAATGATTCAACTGATTGTTTACCAAGAGTATATGAATACCAGTATATAGAAGTAAGTTCATCTAGTTCTGGAACTGACCCACTACTTGGGTGGTTACCTTCTGCTACCAAAGGAATCAATGATGTAAACATTGGATTGAATAATTCATTAATACTATGGATTGAAGAACAGGCAACTTTTGTAGTAGTTGACGAAGACGACCTGGATTATAATAGATCACAGTTTGGTCCTATGGCTGAATCATTACTTGTTGAACTTTCTGGATATATAAGCTCAACATTTAGATCAGCAGGCATCGATCTGGCATCTTACTTTATCAGATTCAGAGGAAGTGAAGCATTATTTAAAGTAATTGATTTCTTCAAACCGAAACGTGCAAGATTATTATTCTTTGCATTATCTGTTATATTTGATGATCGACTTCATAATACTGTCAAGACAGATGAAGGAGTAGATACTACAAAGATCATTCAACAACTGGATACCTTTATACCTAAGCAGGATGCTAGCTATGTATATCCTGAGAGCGGTTTATACAACAGAAGGTACCATTATGACGATCCCAATGAAGCCTATGATATAGGCGCATTTAACCATTGGAACACGAAGCATCCTAGACCGGTTGATTTAAAAGCCACAATCCAAACAGGAAGGGATTCATCAACTAATTGGGCTTATGGTTATTGTATTGATTATCCAAGACCGGCATTTCCAACTGGAGAATCCACAATTCATGGTTATCCTGAGACTGTTGATGATGGGGATAGATTGGGTGTCTATGATGCATATACTGATATTGATACACAGCAACCAGGTCCAATCAGTAATGAAGAAACAGTTGATTCTGGATTAGATGATGAACATGAATTAATTATTAGAGGGTCAATTAATCATATAACGCTAAGTGAACCGAATACTAAAATTGGTGAATCAAGTCCATCAGAAGATGATACTACTAGTGTTTCCGGATTAACAATTGAACGTCCAGTATATCATAGACCTGTGTACATAGCCCTTAAAGATCTCCAATATGAATGTTACCCAGCAAGACCACCTAGTTGTTGTGATTATTATGATGTGGGTTGCATACATGATGGTGAAGGAAATCCATCTTATGATTTATGGGATGGTACTCAATGGGTAGCAACTCCAGAATCATATACCCAACTCGAAGATGGACAAAGGAATCCTGGTGATACATATTGTACTGATTGTGATGTTGGTAACTATACTCCTGATTTGGATCAAAATAATATACCAGAAGAATGGATCGCTGCTGGAGTATACCATACTGAAATTGAGGCTAGAGGATTTACTGGTACCCTTACTTGGGTTAATGGATCGTGGGATTCCTTTGCAATAACATCTACTACAAATACATATGTATGGGATACTGGAACAAGTAGTTATATTATATCGACTGAATATATCCCTTATGATTTCAGTGTTCGTGGTTATCGTCAACAAACACAATTACATGAAATAGTCCATGTTCATCATAAACCAACAGGATTTCAATTCTGGGAACTTAGACAATACCGCAATGATGCATTTGTAACTGGTTGGGTAGCAGTTGCCCGCACCAAACTTAAAGATTTAGTACATACATCTGATGATCTAGATGATGACAACGTAGCCAATTTCCAGATCGAGAGAGAGAATTTCCTTAACTCTACAGACTTTGATGTTGCTGATGATCCTTGGACGGATATGAATGGGGTTGATGTTGCTGGTAGAGTATCTAGTTCTATATGGATCAGGTCATTAGTTGAAGATAGCTGGGGAAGTCCAGCTCCAATATATCCTAACTCAGCAGGTCATAAATCTCAAAGAGACTGTGATGGAACTTATATATACATATGTAAAGAAGATAATGATTGGATAAGATTCCAGATTGAAGTTGTATGGGCAGATACTTATGTATCATCAACCACTATTCCAAATTCGGAAGGTATTATATACAGAAATAATTATGCTTATCTATATGTATCAACTGATAATTATAAAGGATGGGTTAGAGTCCCAGTTGATACTGCATGGGTATTCCCTAACGATATATTACCAACATCAGAAACTGTAGCAACATCAGATTTCCGATATGTCAATGGAGCTTTATCTTATATGTACTGGACAGTTATGGATACATCTGGAAGTATTGAAATGGTTTGTCCAGATATAATACCATTCATAGAGACATACAGAGGAATATGGGAACTTGAAAAGAAAGCTGGAGATGTATGGTGTACTAAACATCATGTATGGGATGAATTTGATTATTATTATGTGATAACATTTAGAGATGCAATCAGAAGAGTGTTTGGATGGAAATGGAATACATGGGAAATGTATGAAACTGGCCAACTCCAAGAAGCAACATGGGCTGAATTATCCGAACCAGCATGGGAAGACCTAGAAGATGATATGGCTGACTCTGAACCACATATCTCAGAAGAAGAATGGGATGGTATTCGTTCTAATGTTTATGCAGTATATGATAACTTTAGTTCGAGTAGTAGTTCAGGAACAGCTGAACCAGTGGGTGGTTACCTATATTGGTTCAATTTATTGACTGTAAAATTCCCATATATCACATGGCCACCATATGTTCCTGATTTAGTTAAGAACTCAGATGCAGATTACTGGAATGTATATGAAAAAACAGATATAACTATATATCACCCATTTTCAGATAGTCTGATAGCTACTGATGATTCAGAAATATATGTTTTAGAATATGGTGAATTAATAACAGAATCAGAATGGCCGTATCCGGCTGTATTAAAAATGACTGAAGATTGCCAATTCATTAAAATTTCAGAATCCGGGTTATGGAAGATACAAGAACTTGATAATTTACCTAACTGGGAATGTTCATCAAGTAGTACATTATAGAATTTATAGTATATTGATTTGAATAAAATTAAAATTAGAGGATATTCTTATGGCAAACCAAAAAATTAGCGATTACCCAGCAATAACTACTATTGCTTCCGATGATCTACTGGACGTGTCGAAATTTAACAACCCCAATTACATATCCAGTAAGATTAAGTTTTCAGACTTTATAACTGTGGTTGGTACTAGTCATACACATGTATCTGCAAACATTACGGATTTCGCAGCTGCTGTATCTGGTAATAGTAGTGTATCAAGCAACACTACTCATAGAGGGTTAACTGATAATAACCCACATGGTGTAGACGCTGATGATATAGATTCTAATCTCGCTGACCATCTAACTGATGCACATACTGATAGAAGACATCTAACTGATACCGAACATGATATACTAGTACCAACTAAAATTGCCACACCAACAGGTGACGGTGTCAGTGACGCAAATCCTTTACATTTCCACCGTGATAATATGAGCCCGAATGTTGGTACTGATCTAACCGATAACTTCGTACCTATTACAATTAATGATGATTACTATACTAACTATACCAACTTAATTGCAACTGACCAAAGCGGAACACAGATTGTTTTATTTGGATCAACGTATAGTCCATCTCAAGATACAAAATATTACATGGGAACTAGAGACTCTTCATCTGAAACATTCCTCGTTAATCCTACACCTATAGATATTCCTGAGTGGGTGATACCTACAGGATACTCCATAAATGGGGAGACATTTGGTTGTCTTGGACATAATCATGATTCTGTTGTAGTAAACTCAAATATATTAACAGCAGTCCGACAAACTTGGCAGAGACGATTTGTTATACATTATGGTGATTGGACTCCTACTAACTGGCTTGAAGAAAACACATTTGATGTAACCGATATGAAAGTTGAATTAGATGGATACTCTGAAAAATTCTTCAATCTTTTATATATTCACCCAACAAGATTAGGTTTAGCTCCAGGTGACGGTAGAATTATTCATACTTATGTTTATTCGTTGAATAGTAGTGGATGTGACTATAGAATGCGGGTATACACTGAATCAGACTTCCGAGCAATGCTTGACGCCGGTACTCCAGAATTACTTACCAATATCCTGACTAATGAAGGTGAAACGATTGAGATTTTCAGTACAAGGTCTGCAGGTCAATCTCTATCCACATTAAACATCACAGGCAGTTCCGGATATACTAATGCCTTGGGTTATTCATTTGATGTTGATGACAATGGGGGAAATCCAACCGCTTCCTTATCCGGAACATTTGATATAGTTGGTGGCGCGATTACTAATATCACTATAACACATAAAGGTACAGGTTATACAGCTACCCCGATCGTTAGTATACCATTAGCTGCTGGTGCAGGTACCTCTACTATAGAAGTTATAATGGAAGATGGATGGATTGATTATCGAAATCAATCTACAACCGATTATGATACCCAAGTTCGTCGAGGTATGCATGGTATCAATATATCTACATCATATGATAATATTCGTGAAGCACTTATCTTCTCATGTGGTATCCGGTTGGATATATCTGGTAGTAAGTCTTGGTCAGGCGGGGTTGGTGCAGTTAATGGATATCTATTAACTAATGATAATTTGGTTAACGGTAACGGTCCTTTAGATGTTTGGGATGGTGAAACACAAAGTTTGGCTAATCCAAAAACTTCAACTGCTACCAACGCTCCAGGTGATCCAGTTCCTGGTATCAGTGCACCACAAGGATTATCCAAAGCATCTGGGACTAATCCAAACAATTATTTCAAATACTGGGATTACCATGATGGTTCAAGTAACTCATACGGATCATGGGCGTACACTTCCTATACGAATAAGCGGATACCTCGTCAAAATTCTTATCCTTACCTTACACTCACTACTTACTTTGATTGGAAAAATGATAAGATGATCCAGTACATTGATAGTGGTGGGTATATCAATTACGAGGAAATGAATTCGGAAAGATTGTATCATTCAGCCCCAGAGATTGGTTCCGTTATTGATCATGTTTCATTCGAGGCTACTACATATCCAGATGTTAAAGGGTTTGATATTGCATCAACCTCACCATGGTCGGAGGGATACGGAGCTTCTGACTTTATGAGATTATTTGAATTTGGTTCAGAGTTGATAATATTTTACTGGCTTAATAGCGATAGCCAGCAATATTTGAGTCTCATACGAGATCCTTCTGGGTGGGAGGGAATCGATAATAATGATAATGGGTTGATAGAATTCGAATCTAATGGATCATCGTCAATGAACGACGAGGATTCATGGAGTATCGATCCTGCGGTATATGATGCTACTTGGGGTTCAGCGAACTGGGGTTGGGATAAAACTACCGCGATTGCAGAAATAAAGAACTGGATCTTTCACTCAGGAAATACGACAACTCTAGTCAATGCTAATCTATTTGATCCTCTTGGTTCACCCGTTGGTTCCAAATTATATCTTAGATCACAAGGACGAGTTGTTCTAGAATACTCAGCTGACACATATGTTGACGGTGAGGGATATACTAAACCGCGACTAGTCATTCGACCTGCTCAAGGTATTGCTGATGCATTCCTCGGGGTGTATCCTGTAATTGATGAAAATCCTGCTAGTGGTACTTATGATTTCGTCGCTTGTCATAATTATCACGCGGACGGAGTCAAAACCATACAACAAATCTATGAATGGAAATTGACACAGTCTACAAAATATTATCAAATTAACCTCGGATGGGTATTCGACGGGACATATTTTTTCGAATCAGGTATGACACTAGATGGTCAACCTGATGAAGTCGAAGCAAAGAAGCCGCAGTTGTTTATATATGAAGAAATAGGAGCTTCAAGTAGCTCGTCTGGTGGCAGTGGTGGCGAATGGGTGAGACTTCTAGATTCTACTGGTGCAACATTTGTTATCAACCCCGTCCACATGACTCGGGCTGTCAATATGTGGGATAATGCGTGGCATGTTGGTTTAGGGCAAAGTATATGTACAGAATCTGGATATCTATATTTGAATATTGAGGGTATTGCATTTCATACTGCATACTATTCAGGAGAAGATTGTGGGTTGATCAAATATGATACTGGTTCCGGAACACCGTATTGGTTAGATCCAGTGATTGATGTTACAAATCTGATTACATCTTCTAAGACGGGAACAACAACTACTGCTCTATCTCATAATGATAGGTTTGGTTATTATTTCATGAATGGGTATTCGGCATCAAGTCAGCTCAATCCGAATGTTTCCGGATCATTCAGATTTCCGTTACGAAAGCATATCAAGATTTTATCATCTAAATTTGATGGAAGCTCAAATATTACAACCCCTGATGATTATGTCGTTTCTGGTACAAATATTGGAGGGACTGCAACATCAGGTACTACTGATTTGATATTAGAAGATACTACTAAGTCATGGATCATTAACGAATATCAAGGATCATTCATCACTCTCGGAACACCAAGTTTTGCTTCGGGCATGATTACATCAAATACAGCAACGACGATCACTGTATCTGAATTAGTATATGGTGACACTACTGCATTTGTGGTAGGTGATACTTATGAGGTCAGAGAATTAAAGGGATTCTTTAACGATTACAATCATGCGATTCTATACAAAGGTTCGTACTTATCTAATAACGTATCGAACTCGCATAGTGTATTCCTTGGTGATAACAAGATTCACATCAATGGGGTATCTATGGCATCAATCGTTGCTGCTGTGGAAAACTGGGGAGCTGCACAGAATCCAGTTGTTGATTTCCCACTCACTGTTGATCTATTTCCAGGAACAATAAGTGTCCCGATTCAAGATAACTATATCTATCTGACATTGATAGATGGTGATAAGATTAGACCTGAAGTTACAACAACGAAAGGTCCTTCTCTATACAATAGAATCTTAATTGCTAAGATACAAACAAATGATTTAGGTATTGTGTCTGGTGGTCAGGAATTCTATGATTGTGATCACCTAGCTATTAAGTATCCTAATCTGGTGAATGGTGAGAACGCAGATAATTATCATACTCATATACTTGATGCTGATGGTATAACTGCAATAGTCAGAGGAGCTGGATCATCAAGTGCTGGTGGTGGTATGACTGTACAAGATGCAATTGATTTACTAGATGACCGAATTGATGAACTAAAAGAATTAATTGAATCTCTCCACCCATAGGAATATAAATGAATGAAATCTATATTATGCTTTCAGGCGACAATTTTGGTCTGAGTAGAAATCATATAAATGATAACTTTTCAACACTATCAAATCAAGTAGATTTAGTTGTTAGTGGTATGGATTGGCAAGAATCAGTTATTAGCATTGAGGAATTATCCAATGCAATCCCTGCCGAGGGGAGCCGTTATATTGCCTCCCAGAATGATGTATCCACTAACCATACATGGGTAAAGGATTACATTTATGAATGGTCTATACCGGAAGATAATTGGATTGGGACCGCACCAACTAGGGGAATGATTACCTTTATTGAAGATGTTAATACTATTTATGTTTATGATGGTATCTCATGGAGTTCGTTATCAACATTCATTAGTCATAACCAAACCATTGGGGTATCTGGTGGAATAATTAGTGAACGTTTCCATTTCACGCAAAGTGAACATAACATATTGACAAATGGTCAAGATGCACAAAGTCTCCATTTTCATGATACTGAATCATTATCAGTACCAGTAACAGATAATTCAGTAGGCACAAAACAAGAATGGATATTATCAGGGAACTATTTATATAACTGTATAGATACTGATACATGGGTAAGAAGCCCAGTAGAAACTGTATTTCCATAGGAACTAATATGTCAAGATATACTGAAATAGAGAGAACAGATAAGATTGGTCCAAGTCGAGTCACCCTCAATAATAATTTTCAATCCCTCGAAAGTTTAATTAATGAGAGGATTTATAATCTGAATTGGAAAGATTCTGTATTAACTATTACTGATGAAGGAACAGCTACCCAGACATTAGGCAATAGATACATTTCAAATGTTACCGGTATTCTATGGACAGAAGATTACATTTATGAATGGGATGGTTCTGATTGGGTAGAAACTATAATTAGTTCTGGTGATGCTTGTGTAGTTGAAGATGAAACAATGATCTATTTTTATATATCATCTACATGGGTCAAGCTATCATCAACAGTAATACATAATGATTTAGATGGACTACAAGGTGGAAATGCAACAGAACGTTATCATGTATCAAGTATTAATCATATCACACTAACTGGTGGATTAGATGCCCAATCATTACATTACCATGATACAGAAACAACCGTACCATTAACACATAATGATACTGGTATTGAAGGTCAATGGGCTAAAGATACAATTTACTACTACTATTGTGTAGATACTGATACATGGGTAAGACGAGCAGTGGAGACATCTTTCTAGTAAGGTATATAATTATGACAGAATTTGAAACTATAGGAAGAACAGATCGTGTTGGTCTAAGCCGTAGTGATATCAACAATAATTTCAGAAAGCTAGAAACAGAGATTATTGATAAGATGGGTGGTTTTGATTGGCAAAAATCTGTTATATCTTTTACAGATGAAACAACTGGCATTGAAGTTATAGGTAATAGATATATCGCAGATTCAGATAGTGCAACATGGACTAAAGATTATATTTATGAATGGGGTCTTCCTGTTGGTGGTAGTTCAAGTGGTTCTGTTGAATGGTTAGAGACTATCCCCGACGCAGGTACAGCTGTATTCGTTGAAGATGATGATCAATCATATATTTATATTGAAAGTTGGGTT
>Ga0075123_10000959_pt1 | contig 14789 bp, 10 predicted proteins | sample AntAceMetag02UKX_FD_69808 | JGI IMG/M metagenome (GOLD analysis project Ga0075123, IMG submission 69808) | Saline lake microbial communities from Ace Lake, Antarctica - Antarctic Ace Lake Metagenome 02UKX | ecosystem: Environmental > Aquatic > Non-marine Saline and Alkaline > Saline | place... | reverse complement strand
AACATCATAGCAAGGCTTATTGAAGCGTCTTTGTGTCTCCTGCTGGTAAGAGGGTCAACTTCATTGCTTCTCTCTAGCCATGCTTCATAAGATTGTATCATTGATTTAATCTGTGTCTTTTCTTCTGCGCTAAGTTGCGATAATTCTCCGTCACTAATTTTTTGCAATGTTTCTATTTGATAAAGTGGCGGCCTTAAAAAATCTATCCGTTGTTGTTCGTCAGCTTGAGTAAAAACAAATGCTTTTAATCCCATATTCACAAAACGAACTCCACCGATTATTAAAAGCACTAATCCCAATAAACTAAAAATGTACAAATAAATTGTTCTAATAACGCTTTGTTTTTCCATGTTTTAATTTTATTAACTAATAATAGCTTTAAAAAAGTTTGGAAGCTCGGCTTCCAAACTTTTCTATTTTATGATTGTGCCTTTGAATTTTTTGGTATTCAAATAATTTTCTAAATTTTTAATATTTTTACCATTAAGAATAACAACTTTTAATCCTAATTTTTGGGCCAACAGACTGGCCGGTGGGCCAAAAGGAGCTGATTTGCGGGGAGACCATTTTCTGCCGACAATCTTAATAAAATCAATCCAGCTGACTGTTCTTAATGGTTTGGCATTAGGATATTTGTCAGGGTCTTTATCATAAACAAAATCAATATCGCTTAAATTAAGAATAGCTTCAGCTTTTAAATTCTTCGCCCACAAAACAGCGTCTTTGTCGCTGGAACACCCTGGCTTCCATCCCGAAGCAATGATTAATTTATATTTTGAATTTACTTTAGTGTTTGGGTCATCTAAAACCTTTGGATAAGCATAATTTCCAAAAATACATCTAATAAACTCTGCATTTAATTTTGTGGTAGCAATGCCGAGCCAATCCAAATCCAAATCCTTTATTTTGGTAATTTTCTTGGCAGCAGCATTATATTTACGATTAGTTCCTCCTCCACCAATTATCAGGACTATGCGCTGACCTTTCCGTAAAAGTTTCAAAATTAATTCTCTGAATTTTCTTAAAAAATTGACACTAATAACATCATTAGGAACAATCAAAGAACCGCCCAAAGAAAATATTAAAGTTTTTTTCTTATTTTTTTCCATAATTAAAATACATTAATTTATATACAATATTTTTTATTTAATTTCAAGCTTTGCTTATAATTAAAATACATTAATTTTTTTATATAATATTTAATTTCAAGGTTCTGCGAACGCAGTGAGCAGGTTCTTATAACATAAAAATTACATTTCTTCTAAAACATCAATACTTAATAAATTTAAACCTGTTTTCAAGACCTGAGCCACGGACCTCAATAAAGCCAAACGAGCTTCTCTCAATTTAACTTTTGATTTTAGAACATGAGACTGATGATAAAATTCATTAAATTGATGCCCTAATTTTAATAAATAATGAGATAAAATTGATGGATTATATTCTACAAAGGACTGCTGAATAGTATCTGGAAAAATAGATAAAAGCTTAATAAGGTCCACCTCTCCAGAATTTCCTAAAAGAGAGTAATCTATTTCTGAATTATCTACCCTTTCTTCTTTTAAATCCTTTCGGAGGATACTCTGAATGCGAGCATAGGTATATTGCAGATAAGGGCCAGTATCTCCCTCAAAAGAAATTGAAGCTAATGGGTCAAAATTAACAGTTTGATTAGGTTTAAATTTAAGAAAAAAGAATTTCAAAGCGGCCTGAGCAATAATTTGAGCGCGTTCCGAAACCTTTATAGGGCTCAGATGAGCATTACGTTTTAAAACTTCTGATTTAGCCAATTGTTCCATCTGTTTAATAATATCGTCAACATCAACAACTTCTCCTTGTCTAGACTTCATCTTGCCCTCTGGTAAAAAAACTAAACCATAAGAAAAGTGATAATATTTATCTGCATTATTAAAACCAAAAAGATCCAACACCTTAAACAAAACATTGAAATAATGATTTTGCTCAGAGCCCACGACATAAATAAATTTATCTGTTTTGAATGTGCTATAAAGTTTAGCTAAACCAATATCTTGAGTGATATAGACGCTAGTTCCGTCAGGCCTTAATAAAACTTTCTTCCCTAAATTATATTTTTCTAAATCAATTTCTACGGCCCCATCTTCTCGTTTATAACACAATCCCTTCTTTAGTGCTTTCAGAATGATGTCTTTTCCTGAATTGTAAATATCACTTTCAAAATTTAATTCATCAAATTTGATTCCTATCTTTTGATATGTTTCTTGTAAACCATCTATTGCCCATTTGTTCATCTTTTGCCAAAGAGCTAAAACTTCTGAATCTCCCGCTTCCCATTTATTTAGCATCTCTTGCGCTTCTTCTAAAAGACGGGGGTTAGCTTTCTCTTTTTTCGCGAAAAGAACATAATAATCCCCTACAAAATGGTCTCCTTTAATTTTTTCTGAATCTGGAGTTCGTTCTTCTCCCCACTTAGAATAAGCTAGCATTGATTTACAGATATGAATACCCCTATCGTTAATCAAATTAAAGGTTTTAACGTCAAAACCTCCCATTCTTAATAAATTGGCCAAAGAATTCCCCAAAAGATCATTTCTAAGATGACCTAGATGTTGAGGCTTATTGGTATTAGGCGCTGAATATTCAATACCAATCCTTTGACCTTCTCCTATAAAACTTTGCCCGAATTCGTTGCCTTCCTTTAATATCTCTTCACAAACTGTACTGAAAAGTATTTTTTTGTTTATAAAAAAATTAACATAGGGACCAATATTCTTGGTTTTTTCCAAAAGATCAGTTTTAATTTTTTTAAATTTAGTAACTATGCCCATAGCCACCTTTTCTGGAGATTTCTTAAAATATTGAGCCAAACTAAAACAAGAAAAGGTTAAATCTCCTCTTCCTGGCTGTAATGGCACTTCTAAATCAAAAATAAAATTTGGGGGCAAGTCGCCTGTTGCTTGACGCAAATAACCACTAATTTCTTGTTTTATTTCTCCAATCTTCACAAAAGGATTTTATTTTAATAATAATTCACCTATTCTCTGCCCAAATGCTTCTGCTACCATAGGACCATTAGCCGTTATAATACGACCATCTACTACTATCGGTTCATCAATATATTCAGCTTGGCCTTCCTCTAGTATTTGGATGGTTTCCTTGTCTTGGGGGCTAGACCAAACCGTAGCTTTTTTCTCTTTTAAAGCCCCTGCTTTAGCTAAAATAGCCGGAGCTAAACAAATGGCTCCTAAAACTTTATTTTTTTCAATTGCCTGACGCGCCAACTGATGCGCTGAATTATCTTCGATATACTCAGCTGCTCCGGGACCACCAATAAAAACAACAGCCCCAAATCGTTCTACTTCAATATCGGAAAAAGTCTTTTTTATATTTACCGATTGACCAAATTTGCCAATTGCTTCTCCAACTTTAGAGCTAATAGTTGTGGTTTTAATATTAACGTCCTCCAATGCCTTTTTAGTGGCTTGATATTCAAAATCTTGAAAGCCTTGAAAGGCAATCACTAAAACTGCTCTATAATTTAGATTTGATTCTAAAAACATATCTTGTTCCTCATTTTTTTTTTGAAAACTGCAAGCAGTTAAGAAAATTGGAAGCAAAATAAAAATTATTAATCCCCCTAACCACTTTTTATTCACCCCATTAGAAATTTTTGTTTTCATATGACCTTATAGATATTTAATTTATGCGAATATCAATAGCGAATTTCTAACGGGGTTCACGTTTTTATTTCATCTAAACGCAGTTCCACAAAACTATCTTTAATTTTAACTATAACTATTTTTTTTAAAATACGATAGCCAACAACTTTACCAAGTCCTTGTTTGGTTTTGACATTACTTCCCACTGGAGGCAATTCTTCCAATATCTTAGAATAAACATCCTCTTCAAATGATAAACAACATTTTAATCTTCCACAAATTCCAGAAAGTCGTTCGGGGCCTCGTTGAGAAAGGTTCTGATGAAACATCATATCAGTAGTAACGTGCCCTAATTTTTTTAAAAAACTCAGACAACATAATGGACGACCACAAGGACCAATATCTCCGGCTAAACCTGTTTCCTGTCGAGCGCCAACTTGATGCATTCTAATGGATTTATGAAATTTTTGAGCCAAGTCTTTTACTAAAAGCCGAAAATCAACTCTTCCAGGAGCCACAAAAGCGAAAATAATCCGTCCCCCATCAAAACTAAAAAGAGCATCAATAATTTTAATTTTGAGCCCTCTCTTTTTGGCCAAGTTCTCGCAAATTTTAATAGCCTTTTTTTTATCTTTATTTTTTTCTTCAAATCTCTTTAAATCGTCACTGTGAGCTTTTCTTAAAATAATAGTTTCCTCTGTTAATTCTGATTCTTCTCTTTCTGCTATTCTGGTTATCAAGCCCAAATCGCTTCCTGACTTGGTTTTAATAATAACTCTGTCTCCCGTTGAAAACATTTCTTTTTCTATCGGTCTTTTACCTCTCAAAGAACGAGCGCTATAGAGACCATCCCAAGAGACTAATTGTATAAAAGCTACAACACCCATGATTATTCAATTATTCTTAATCTAATATCACAAAGAAAATCTAACAAATCTTTTGATTTGAATATTCTCTCCCAATTTAGCAATCATGGTCTGAATTAAATCCCTGATTGTAATCTTGTCATCTTTCACAAAATCTTGTTCTAATAAACAAGAAGTGCTATAGAATTTTTCTAATTTATTTTCCGCAATTTTTTCTATTATTTCTTTAGGTTTCTTTTCGTTTTTCAATGTCTCTTTATAAATTTGTTTTTCTTTCTCTACTATTTCAGCGGGAATGTCTTCTCTTTCTTTCCATTGTGGATTAGCAGCTGCTATATGCAAAGCAATATCGTGGGCTAGTTTTTTAAATTCTTCATTGCGCGCCACAAAATCAGTTTCACAAACCAATTCTAATAAAACTCCTATCTTGTTGTTGCTGTGAATATAGGCCTCAACTACCCCCTCGTTAGTAGTCCGTGTTCCTTTGTTATTAGCAAATTTTTGACCCTTTTTTCTTAAAAATTCTATAGCTTTATCTAAATCATTATCGCTCTCTTTAAGAGCTTCTTGGCAATCTAAAACTCCTGCTCCTGTAATTTGACGTAATTGTTTTATTATTTCCGAATCCATAAATTTAAATTTTATTTTTTCACTTTTTTGTTATCTTTTTTTTTCCTCCTTGACCTCATTTTTAACCTCATCTTTTTTTTCTTTTTGACCAACAATAACTGCTTCGGCTATTAATTTTGTAATGATTTCTATGCATTTTATTGCGTCATCATTAGCTGGAATTGGACAATCTACTAAACTCGGATTAGCGTTAGTGTCTACAATGGCTATAACGGGCACCTTACACTTTATGGCTTCTTGTAGAGCTGTTTTTTCATGCATAATGTCCACAATATAAATTATATCTGGTTTCTTTTTCAAACCACTAATGCCACCCACCATTGTTCTTAATTTATCTAGCTCTCTAGTCAAATCTAAGCGTTCTTTCTTAGTATATTTTTGCCACGCATCAGATTCTGATTCCTCTGACATTTTATTGAATTTATTAACTAATTTAAAAATTGTGGAAAAATTGGTTAAAGTTCCACCTAACCATCTTTGACTAATATATGGAACACCCGTCTTCTTAGCATATTTTTCAATAATGTCCTTAGCTATAGGTTTGGTGCCCAAAAAAAGAATATTAGCTCCAGCGCTTATTTGTTCTATAATAAAATCAACTGCTTCTTGCAATTTAACCACCGTTTGGTCTAAGTCAATAAAATGAATATTATTTCTTAAAGCGTAAATGAATGGCCTCATCTTAGGTAAACATTTATTCTTGAAATGACCTAATTGCGCGCCTGCTTCCGCCAATTCGTCCACAGAAGGCATTGAGAGAGATGTATGTTTTGTTTTGGATTTTGTAATCATAAATATCGAAACAATTAACTAACCTTTAGATTTATTAAACAAATTTATTATAACAAACAAACCCTAAAGAGCAACCCCCTTTTTATAAATTATAAATTAAATAAATAAAAAATGGTGCTAGATTAGAATCTGGCAAAGCCGTCAACTAATAAATTAAATAACCGAAGTTAAATGATTCTGAGAAATAAATCTCACTAACACCATTAGTTAATATAACATTAGAAATAATATTTACAACACCCGCCCTGTGCATAACTTAAGGGGGGTAAAACTACTCTTGACAAATTCTGAAAATATGCCATAATATTAATAATATTCTTTATAAAAGAATAAAAATTTTAAGGAGGTATTCAAAAATGAATACTACGCAAAAGATCGTTAAAGGGGCTATCTTGTTAGCCATTATCACCTTCTTGATTCTCTCTTATGTTGGAACCAAGGAGAACCGCACTCAAATTGGCAACCTGGACAGCTTATGGACAGAAAAAACCGAGCAGAACGAAAAGAACATCGATGCCAATACTATTCTGATTGGCGACCTGGACAGCTTATGGACAGAAAAAACCGAGCAGAACGAAAAGAACATTGATGCCAATGCTGCCATGATTGAAACAAACACTGATCTGATTGATAAAAATACTAATCTGATTGATAAAAATGTCTTGGCTATTGAAAAATTTTCCAAAGCTCATCAGGAATTAGCAAATATTGTATACGCACATGGTCGTAAGATCAACCGCGTAGTATGGGAATTAGTTTTCAGGATAGCGTATGGAGACACAGAGAAAGCCCGTACTACTTGGAATCAATATTGTAAATGCACAAATCTCCCCTTATGGAAAGATGCTGTATCTAAACTGAATGAAAAACAAGTGGAAAAAATTCTCAAGATTAATGAAATCGAGCAAAAAATTGCTCAAATTGATACTCAAATCAATCCAGTAAATCCTTAAAACAACAACAATAAAAATTCATCACGAAAAGCCGGGACAATGTTCCCGGCTTAACCCTTTTTATATAAAACAAAAGTTTGGGAGTCGAACTCCCAAACTTTTTGCTTTTCTGTTAAATTGTATTATTTCAACGCAGACATGAATTCGGTGCCAAAGGTATCCAGTGCTTTTTTTATTATCTCTTCATAATTCTCAATACGAGAGCTAAAAAATTCTTGCACTTTAGGGTCATTAGTATCTGGATTCTCGCCAAGTAATTTTTCATAGTCAACTAAACCTTTATCATCTAAAGCATCCACAGAAACCAAACCCAATCTTCGTTGAATTTGTTCCATTAGCTTATTTTTATAAAGTTCCATTTCTTCTTCTGGTAAAGTAATGTTTGCTTGCTGAATTAAGCTATCAGCAAAAGCTTCTATTGGATTTTTTTCTTCAGTCATAATAATTGATTATAAATTTATAATTTCAAATTAATTAATATATAAGAAAAATATTTTAAGCTATACTGCTCTGGTAATAGATTGTTTTGGTATAAATCGTTTAGCTTCTTCTAATGCTTGATCAATAACTTTTTGTTGAGTTTCTATCATGGCATTCATTTCACTGTCCACTAAAGCATTCTCTGCACTATTTGTTAATTCTCCCCAACCATTCATCATGCCCGCATGCTCTGTAACCATACTATTCAGCACATGACTTTGGTTTTCTATATCAGAGAATGATTGCTCCAAAACCCCTTTTTGGCTCACAATCTGTTCGTCAATATTGCCACTATGAAAAAAACGACGTATTAAGCCACCCAATCCAGTTGCGTCTTTTAGTTTTGTTAATGACTCTAATTCGCCACAAGCAGTATTACACGTGTCTGTAGCTTGACTCAAGCCTCCCCCTGAAAGTTCAGTAATCGCATCTCTTGCGGTTTTTATATTCGCTCCTAACTCCGTTGCCCTCTTTTGAATTTCTTCTCCCAACAAAGGAGACGTCTCCGCGACTTTCTTAATAAAAGCTGGGCCCACTTCATCGCCCCCACTAAGCAAACGAGCTGCTTCAACTAAATTTTTGTTTCCTACATTACCTATTTCTTTGTCAACAACAGAACCAAAAACATCTGGATTTTTGAGAATAACTTCCATTTTGGAATCATCTATCCCAAATACATTTAATCTTTCCCGTAAAGCGTTAAAGGTTCCAGCACCAGATTCTTCGCCACCCCCCATGATGTTCACTGCTTTGATTAGTTGGTTGGTGGGCGCATTATCTATATCTTTCATCACATTTCCAATAATTTCACGATTGTTGGCAATATTACTTATATCTTCTGGAGATAAATCATTGGCTTCCCCTAGAACCTGATTCATTTCTTCAGTATCTTCAAAAAGTTTAGCAAAGTTTAATTTATCTCCTATTTTCAGAGCACTAGCATTATCTCCATCAATTCCAATTAAATCTGGCGTTGATACCACTTTGTCTTTATAGAAATCAATCAAATAATCTTGCTCTTCTCTAGATAATTCATCCCAATTTTCTTTCATCCTTTCTTTTAATTGCTCTTCTGTTAATTCCCAAACTGTGTCACCCTTTCTAACGGTTACCGATGATATTCTGGCTAATTCTTTTTGTTTTTCTAACAACTCTATTTCTTTTTGTTCTATCTCCTTGTCTAAATCTATTGGTTTTCCTTCTACTTTTGGGTCTTCACTGCCTGATTTTCCTTCTACTACTTTTGATTCTTCGTCGGCGGCCATTTTTTCTTTTTTCTCTCGCATTTTGTCGCCGATAAAATCACTTATAAAATAACCAGCAGCTCCGCCAGCAATGCCAAAACCATATTTTAATACCTTAGAACGTTTTTGAGCGCTTATTCTTTTCTTGACAGATTCTTCAAGAGCTTTGTTCGTTTTCTCTACATATCCTTCTTCTTGTTGTTTTTCGTTGCCCAAAAACTTATCTAATTTTGCTCTATCAATGGCAAAAATCTTATCTTGTAATTTAGCGTGTTCTATGGGATTAGCTTCTTTAAATTTTGGATCTGCAAGCTGTGCCTTAGCTCTTACAATTTCTTCTGAATTATCCACATTTAAAGTTTCTGCGGAAATTTGCTTTAACTCCTTAAAAGCTTTACTTTTGCCAATTACCATATCTGCTGCCGCTGAGCCCAATTTAATTCCAGCATAAGCCATCAAAATATTTCTTACTATTGGGCATGATCTTGCTAATGTGCCAGCAATAGCAAATATTCCTGCTGTAACTAATTTCTCCCTTGTCTGATTATCTCCTGTTCTAGCTCCTCCTAAGATAGCAGGACTACTTAAAAATGAATCTAATTTAGAAAGAATCTTGCCAGCCAAACCTGCTTTGCGTTTTACAAAGCTAAGCTCCATAACTTTCTGATTATCTTCTAATGTTAGTAATTGTTCAGACAATTTTATCCTTTTCTCTAATTCTGGCCCCTGTATGTTCTGTTCTCCTAAATATTTTTTAATTTGTTTTTTATTAGCTTCTCTTCTTTCAATATAAAGTTCTTCTAATTTTTTCTTTGATTCAGGATCTTTAGGGTCATAGTCTTTTTCTAGTTCATTAATCCTTTGGCCTATAGCGCTATGTTTTTTGCTTTCGCCCTCAATTTGATTTTGCTTTTCTATTGATAATCTAACCGAAATGTCGTCATAAAAATTATTAAGCAAATTGTTCGTTTCTGTTTTATCTTCTTCGGGCATATCAGTCATGTCTGCCTTACTCATCTCTCCTGAAAGCATATACTTAGCCTCAGCCGCGGCCTCTTCTCTTGCCATGCGTTCTTTTTTGCCATGAAAAAGAGTTTCTACAATCCTGCCTACTCCAATGCCAATGCCAGCGCCAATACCCCCTGTAAGTGCGCCTAGAGCAACTCCGCCAACACCATAAAGTGCTATTTTCCCAAGAACCTTGCCCCATTTTTTCCACTTAGATTCTTTGCTTAATTTTTTATTTTTTTTATTTTGATAAACAAGTTCTTCTAATTTAGTTTTTTGTGTATCTATAATTTTTTGAACTTCTTCTTGTGGAAGCCCCATTTGTTCTGACAAAATATCAATCTTCGCTTTATATTCTTCGTTCTTGACCTTATCTTCTTTATTATAAGATAATGTCATTAAGTTTTTAATCTCTGCCTCACATGTTTCTTTAATATTTTCTTTATTAACAAATTTAGCCTTCTCTTTTAATTTCTTTTTTTCTTCCTCACTAATATCTTCCCTTAAATCAATTTTTGTTTTGTAAAGCAATTCTTTGTCATCCATAGCTTTTTTGTGCTCTTTCTCTTGTTTTGCTTTTTCTTCAGGAGATATCTCTTTGGTGTCTTTGGTTTTTTCGGTTTTACTAATGCTTACAGATTCTGATAGTTCTTCTTTTTTTAATTTACGCTGAAATTCTTCTAGTTTCTCTTGTAAATATTTTTCCATCTCTGGAAGATTCCTAAAATCCAAAAGATCCGCATCCTCTCCTTTTTCCATTTTATATATTTTTCTGGTAATGTCTCCGATTTCTCCTGGGTCTTTGCTTTCGAGAGCTGCCTTAATTTCTTCTATCAGTTCTTCGTCTAATGATTTTTCTCTCTCTTTAGATACTCCCGTATCTCTACTCTCTTCTTTTTTCTCTTCTTCTTCTTTCTTTTCTTCTTTCTTTTCTTCTTTCTTTTCTTCTTTGTTAACTACCATTTCTTCTAATTCTTTATTTAATTCAGCAATAGTAACATCTATTTTGTCATTAAATCCTTTTGTTTGCTTTGTTCCCATACCTGCATTCTTTTCGTTAGTTTCTTTTTGATTTTGTGCTATATCAATTCGCCTTAATATTGCAGATGCATCATCATATTCGTTTAATCCTTTTTGTAGGCCCAATGTTTCATCTTGAAACTTCTGAATATCTATATCTATTTTGTCATTATATTCTTTTGTTTGCTTTGTTCCCATACCTGCATTCTTTTCGTTAGTTTCTTTTTGTTTCTGTCTTTGTTTGATTTGATTTTCAGAAACAACAATATTTTCCTTAGATTGATTAAGGAAATCTTTAAATTCATCAACTGAATCAAATCGCGCCAAAGATTCAGGTTTTTCTTCTTTTTGTTCGTTATTTTCTGGATTGTCTGGATTCTTGATGCCCTCCTCATCTTTTGAGGTATTGTTTTCCATATTCATATTTTTAAAATTAAATAAATTATTTATCTTTGACTTTTATTATCTATAATATGACAGAAAATGGCCTTTTTGTCAATGTGGAGAAAATCCCCTACATTCTATAATCGCAGATGTTATAAAAATCGCAATATTTACACAATTGGCTGGGTTTTGGCAAAAAATCGCTTTTTTCTATTTGTTGAATTCTTTCTATTAGTTTTTCCCGCATTTTTTCTAATTCTTCTGGCTTAGCCGAGAAAGACACCTTTTGTCCGCTTTCTAAATAATAATAGGTTAAAAGATTAACTGGCTTTTGGAATAAAGAATCTAACGACTGAGACGCTAATTGATAAATTAAAAGCTGTTCTTTGTCTTCGGCTGTTAATTTCCCGTCCTTTTTAGGATTGCCTGTTTTGTAATCTATAAATTCTAATCCTTTGTTCACAGCATCTATTCTGTCTATTTTGCCCCTAATCCAATATTTTCCTAATTTAAAAACAAAATTTTGTTCTACGCTCATCACCTGAGGAGAATTTTTAATAAAATCTTCGTAAAAATTCTTTAAAATTCTTTTTCCTTTTTCTTTGTATTCTTTTCTTTGTTCTTCGCTGTTATACCAATCTTCGTTCCATGCTTTCTGATATATTTTTAATAAATCTTTTAATTCTAATGTGTCTTTTTTTTCTGATTTATCTATTTTTTCGTTGAATAAATTTGTTTGCATTGCTCCTTTGCTTGCCAGCCATTGCTTAACAAAAATTTGTAAAGTATTATGAATGGTATTTCCAAAACTAAAAGCTGGTTTTCCTTGTCGTGGAAGACGGAGAATAAAAGAAAATTTGTATTGTAATGGACATTTCTGAAAAGCGCTTAATTGAGAAAAACTGAATTTGCTTGGCAAATATACTTTTTCCTTTTTTTGGGACAAAGAGGTCTTCTCGTTACGCATATAATGGCCCAAAGATGTTAATCCTGTAGATTTTTGTTTTTGGTCTAATTTTAATTCTTCCAAAAAACGAGATAGTTTCTTGGTAATTTTTCCGCCATAATCCTCGGCTGAGGTTAAAAATAGCCCATCCTTAGCGCGAGTTAAAGCTACATAAAATAATCTTCTTTCTTCTTGCAAATGAACATCTCCTTCGGGAATTAATTCTTTCATTAATTCTAAAGGCAATTCAATCCCCTCTCTTCTGTGAATAGAAGGAAAACGACGATCTACTAAATTAACTATAAAAACCCATTTAAATTCTAATCCCTTAGCACTGTGAACAGTAGTTATTTTGACTGTTTCTGGACCAGAATCTTGTTCTGACGACATAGAGCCAGTATCGCCAGTATCAATCATTAGGTCAATCATTTTGTTAAAGTTGGGCAAAGATTTATCAAAATTAGCTTCTTCAAAATTTTCTGCTTTCTTAAAAAATTGATTAAGCCAAAAAATACTTTGTTGTCCATCTTTCTTTTTAGATAAAATATTTAAATAACCGCTTTCTTGTAAAAATGCATAAATAATCTTGGTAATGTTTTCGTTTTTAGCCAATTCAGTATGTTTTTCAATCATATTCAAAAATTTGACAATCTCTCCGATTGTTTTCTCTGATAATCCTGGGATAATACTGGCATTTTTCATTGCCTGATAAAAAGACCAGCTTTTTTTATTGGCAAAATAAATAAAATTAGATAAATCCTCGTGGCTAATTTTTTGATTAAGAATAGGAGAAGAAAACAAACGGTAAATAGCTGTGCTCTCATGATAATTATCCAGTAATTTTAAATATGCCAAAATATCTAAAATGACTGGCTTGGAAAATAAACCTCTATGAGCTAGGAATTGATAAGGAATATTGGCAAAATGCAGAGCCTGACAAAACATTTCTGCGTGTTTGTTGGCTCTGACCAAAATAGCAAAATCATTCCAAGTGGACTTGGGATTATCTTTTTTTAAATCAATAATTTTTTTAATCACTAAACTGGTCTCATCTTCTTTGGTTTTGGCGTGAAAATGCTTAATTTCGGCTTTTCCTTTTCTCTCAGCATGGAGCTTTTTGATTATTCCTTTGTATTGCGCTTCTAAACGGGCTGGATTATTAGCTTGAATAAAATCATAAGATAGGTCTAGAATATTTTGAAAAGAACGATAATTCTGAATTAAAACTATTTGCTTTGATTTAGGATAATCTTTTTTAAACTGCAAAACGTTATTATATGAAGAACCCCTGAAACGATATACAGATTGGTCGTCATCAAAAACTACCGTAATATTATTTTTGGGCTCTGACAACATTTTAAGTAATTCATACTGAGCCCAATTAGTATCCTGAAACTCATCAACTAATATATATTTAAATTGCTTTCTGTATTTTTCTAAAATTTGAGGACGCTTTTGAAAAAGTTGAATAGTGTAATTGATTAAATCACCAAAATCAAGCGCGCTGTTATCTAAAAGCAACTGCTGATAGGTGTGATAAGCTTGAGCTACTTCTTGAGCCTTAGTGGCTTCTTGGTTAAGAGCTTCGCCAGACATTGTAGAATCATTGTTGAGTTTTAAATTTTCTGCATAAGATAAATAATCAGCGGGAGAAATTAATTCGTCCTTAGCGCGAGAAAAATGTTTAATTAAAGCGGAGATAAATTTAGTAGGATTTCCTAAAGGACGATAATAATCAAGGTTAAATTTACTAAAATTCTGCTGAACCAAAAAGGCCTGCTGGGTTTCATCCAATAATTTGAAATCAATGGGTAAACCGATATCTAAAGCGTGTTCTTCTAAAATTCTTTGGCAAAAAGAATGAAAAGTAGAAATCCAAAGCTCAACGTATCCGTAGGGCAAAAGCTTATCAACCCTTTCTTCCATTTCCTGGGAAGCTTTATCTGTGAAGGTCAAAGCTAAAATTTCTTGTGGTTGCGCTAGTTTTTGCTCAATCAGCCAAGCAATACGGCGAGTAATAACAGTTGTCTTGCCAGTGCCAGCGCCAGCAATAATCAAGCAAGGACCATCTTTAAAGGTCACTGCTTGTTTTTGCTCAGTATTCAAATTTTCTAAAACATTCTTTTTCATAGTTTATTCTAAATTTGTTTCTTTTCTAACTCGCGGAGTTGATTTGATAGTATTTATTGTAAATTTAAGAATAGACTCTAATTTGGATTTAGGGATTCCTTTAACAGAAATATCAAATTCGTATGCAGATGCATAGTCATGTAAGCGTCTATTGGTTTTAGTTTTAATATCAAATTTCTTTTCGAATTCGCTAATAAATCTGTATGTGTGTGGTTTGCTTTCGTGTATTCCAAAATCCCAAAGTTCATTTATATAAACTTTATATTTAAGGCCATCTATTTCTTTTACTCTTATTTCTATATGATCTCCGTAAGCACTTTCTTTTTCACCGGTAGTCCAAATTTGTTTGCCACAAAACCTCCCAAATTTTTTAACACGTTGTTGTATTTGCTCTATTATATCTTCCGTTTTTTCGTTCACAAAATCAATTGGGAATTCCTTGGCTTTTTCGGCTTTTTCCTTCAAGTCCTCATAATCTTTTTCAAGTATTCCTGATTGTTCATAAATTTCATAATATTTATCATCATTTATCATATCCATTTTTCCCAACTTTTCATATAATTTGGTAGCTTGTTCCCTTAGATTTGACTTTTCCAGAAATAATAATGTTCCTTTTCTCGTCCACAGTATTATTTCTTTACATAATGCAATAACTTCCTTTTCTTTACTGCCTAAATTTTCGTAGTGTGTTTTAAATG
>Ga0075123_10000957_pt1 | contig 14799 bp, 15 predicted proteins | sample AntAceMetag02UKX_FD_69808 | JGI IMG/M metagenome (GOLD analysis project Ga0075123, IMG submission 69808) | Saline lake microbial communities from Ace Lake, Antarctica - Antarctic Ace Lake Metagenome 02UKX | ecosystem: Environmental > Aquatic > Non-marine Saline and Alkaline > Saline | place... | reverse complement strand
CATCAGTAATGTCTCCCATGAATTGCGGACGCCTCTTGCCAGCCTGAAAGCTCTGGCAGAAACCCTGCAGGAAGGCGCACTTGAAGACCTCCCTGCCGCACACCGTTTCATCACCCGCATGGAAACAGAGATCGATAACCTGACCCAACTTGTCAATGAGCTGCTGGAACTTTCCCGGATTGAATCGGGCAAGGTGCCGCTTTCCTTCCATCGGATCCGCCCTTATGACCTGCTCAAGCCATCTTATGAGCGCATGGCCCTCCAGGCTGAGCGTGCTGGTCTCGAATTAATTTTAGATTGCCGGGAGGACCTGCCAATCGTGTTTGCAGACCCTGATAGGATTACGCAGGTCTTGATCAACCTCATCCACAACGCTGTAAAATTCACCCCCCCTGGTGGAAAAATCACCCTCTCAGCATACGAGGATAAGGACCAGATCGTCTTCTTTGTCCGGGACACCGGCGTGGGGATTGCCGACAAAAACCTCTCGCGGATCTTCGAGCGGTTCTACAAAGCTGACCGCGCCCGTGCTGGCGGCGGGACAGGCCTGGGTTTATCGATCGCTAGGCATATGATTGAATCGCATGGCGGGTATATCTGGGCTGAAAGTGAAGAAGGTATCGGCAGCACTTTCTGCTTCACGCTGCCTTTCTCCTGATGTTAACCGATTCTTTACGCAGGTTTATCCGGTTTTAACCGTTCGTGAGATACCCTTTTACATCCAAATGTTATGATTAATTCAGGTGTGGGCATATTTTCAGCTGCACCGCGGGACTATCCTGATAGATTATATGGATTAGACGAATGAATATATCCAAGCCGTTTGCATTTACTTTATCACCCAGCATCCTCGAGCCAATGCAAAAACAGGCTCTCTCGAATATTACCATCGGCAAAACGGCAGACAACTTTGACCTGGTATCCCTGCCTGTTAAGATGGCAGCAGTCAATCTCTCCGTGTTTTACGGTAAATTCCAGGCACTTAATTCAATCTCAATGGATATTCCTAAAAACAAGATCACCGCACTGATTGGTCCTTCAGGCTGCGGCAAATCCACCCTTTTGCGGTCTTTCAACCGGATGAACGATCTCGTTCAGGGATCCAGAGTTGAAGGACTGGTCATGCTGAACGGCAAGAATATCTACGATCCTGATGTGGATGTCGTGGATATCCGTCAGCGTATCGGTATGGTCTTCCAACGCCCCAACCCCTTCCCGATGAGCATATTCGACAATGTCTCTTATGGCCCGCGTTTATATGGTATTCGGAAGAAAAGTATCCTTGAAGAGATCGCCGAAAGCAGTTTGCGTCAGGCTGCGCTTTGGGATGATGTAAAGGACAAGCTCAACCAATCAGGTTTAGAACTCTCCGGCGGTCAGCAGCAGCGCCTGTGCATCGCCAGGGCTATTGCCGTTGAACCATCGGTGATCCTGATGGATGAACCAGCATCATCCCTTGATCCCATCTCTACGTTGAAAATCGAGGATTTAATGGAAACGCTGAAGGAGGACTATACCATAGTGATCGTGACTCACAATATGCAGCAGGCTGCACGGGTATCAGATTTCACAGCGTTCCTCATGATTGATGACGACCACTCAGGAATCCTGGTTGAATATGGGGCGACGGATCATATCTTCACCAATCCGCAAAAACAGCAGACTGAAGCCTACGTGACTGGTCGTTTTGGATAGAATATTATAAAATAACAAGACATCATCTTCATCTCTCAGGAGATATCAATGCCTCGTCAGACATTAGACCGTGAAATACACCACCTGCAGGATGAGGTCTTGTTGCTTGGCAGCATGGTAGAACAAGCTCTGCTCAATGCCGTAGATGCGCTCAAGCAGCGAGACCTAATAGCGGCACGGCGGGTGTACGACAATGATGACCTGATCAATGAAAAAAGATACGCCATTGAAAACCGTGTCCTGATCCTCTTTGCCACTCAACAACCAATCGCTCATGACCTGCGGCTGCTGGCTGCGATCATGGAAGTGATCACTGACCTGGAGCGAATGGGAGATTACGCCAAAGGGATTGCGAAGATCTGCCTGCTGATCAGTCAGGACGATTCACCAATCCCCAGCCGAGAGATCAGCCGCATGTGCGATCTGGCTGCAGGGATGCTCCATCGTGCCCTAAGCGCATTCATTTCAGAAAATGTCAATATAGCATACCACATCCCTCAAGAGGATGACATGGTTGATGACCTTTATAACGAGATCTACCGGAAGATGGTTGCAGCCATGATTGAAAATCCCGCGGTTATTGATCATGCCAACTATATTATGTGGGTCGCCCACAATATAGAGCGCACAGCCGACCGTGTCACAAACATTTGCGAACGCACGATCTTTATCGCGACGGGTGAACTGTTGGAGATCAGTACATCTGATGATGAATGGGGAGAAATGGATGAGGAATAATCCAATCCCTTCCTATGAGCCTTGAATGAATTCACCGGTCTGGAAACCGGTGAATTTTATTATTAAAAGGCATGGGGATAAATCAAGTATAATTCTGGATACTTAAAGAGACATCTCAGCGTGAAAGGCATTATGATGTTGAGAAAGAATACAACCCCTGGTAAGCTGATAATCGTTGAAGGTATTGACGGCAGCGGAAAATCCACACAGATTGGTCTGCTTTATAAGTGGCTGCAAACACAGGGGTATTCCGTTTACTTTAGTGAATGGAACTCGTCCGATCTGGTGAAGAGCACAACCAAGCGCGCAAAGAAGAGAAGGTACTTCACGCCCACAACCTTCAGTATTCTCTTATGCACTGACTTTGCAGATCGTTGGGAGAATCAAATCCTGCCTTTACTCAAGGCAGGTGCAATCGTCCTAGCAGACCGTTATGCGTTCACAGCTTTTGGCAGGGATGTCGCCAGAGGTGTTGACCGTGAATGGGTCCGTAATTTGTATTCCTTCGCTATGCAACCGGATATTGCCCTTTTCTTCCGTGTCCCGCTGGAGGTTACTATTCAACGTATTACAAGTACCCGCTCGAAGATCAAGTACTATGAGGCGGGGATGGACCTCAACCTTTCAGAAAGCCGGATTGACAGCTTCAAGCTGTTCCAAAGACGGATTCTGTCCGAATATAACAACATGGTGGATGAATTTGATTTCACCGTCATTGATGGGACTCTGAGCGTCCAGGTGCAGCAGCGTCTCGTGCGAAAGATCGTCAAGCGTGAACTTGAAGGATGGAAAGGATTGGCAATCCCGGAGTACAATCTAAGCCCTTTTAAACAGAATAAGATCAATCACGAGAAGGAGGTCCCCTGATGTCAAAACCTATTTTCTATGGCGCTGGCTTCCCATACCGTGAAATCGGCGATCTCCCAGGCAAATTGATCGTTCTGGAAGGATCGGACGGCGTCGGACGGTCCACACAAATAAAACTGCTTCGCCATTGGCTTGAGGATGAAGGATATGCAGTGTCGGATACAGGGCTGCGGCGATCTGAGATGACCCAGAGAGGTTTGGAGGATGCCAGGAAAGGACATACGCTCAGTCGGATCACCATGAGTCTGTTCTATGCCACTGATTTCGCAGACAGGTTGGAAAACCAGATCATTCCTGCGCTGCAAGCGGGTTTTATCGTCCTTTCAGACCGGTATTTCTATTCCATCATGGCACGGGATATTATTCGCGGTGCAGACCCGGATTGGGCACACAAGATTTATGGTTTTGCGCTGAAACCGGACCTAATCCTCTATTTAAAGGCGGATGTGACGCATCTCGTTTCTCGTTTGATCCATGGACGCGGATTGAACTACTGGGAAGCCGGGATGGATATCCATCCACTGTACAACCTCTACGACAGTTTTGTTGAATACCAATCCGAATTGATCCTGCTTTTTAATCAACTCTCAAAAGACTATGGCTTCATCACCATTGACGCAGGCCGTCCTGTGAAGCAAGTCTTCCCAGACCTGCAGAGCCAGATCATGGGTTTGCTGGAAGATTTCCAATCCACCCTGGACGAGGATGAATAATTCTGATACAAATCCCCGTTTATCCAGCTAATCCGGGAGCCGGAGGTTAAAATATGGGCCGAGAAAATCAAAACACTGCCTGTTCCTTCGGCGCACATTATATACTCGGCCAGGTCCAACACCTTGAGGATGGGATCGGGAATGGGCTTTCTCAAGGTGACAGTGAAACCATCCACAGCATGCGGATAGCTTCACGAAGATTGAGGAATTATTTCAGATTATTCAAAAACTGCATCCCAGGGGAAAAACAAAAAGGATGGCAGGATGAAATCAGCCGGATCACGCGAACGCTGAGTAAAGCCCGTGATCTGGATATCCAGATCAACCTTCTAAATCAACTTTATGAAAACCATCTGGATATGGAATTCAAACCAGGATACAAGCGACTTCTGCTGCGGCTTAAACAGCAGCGCGGCAGGGCTCAGGAAAAGGTTGAAAAGACGATCAAAAGACTTCAAGAGGAAGATATCCTCGTTGGAATCCACAACTACTTTAATGAGCTGGCTACCGTTGCGGAGAATATGCCTGATAATGATCTAGCCCTTTATGAACAGGCTTATGCTCTAATCAACCAGCCATTGGAGGTATTCCTCAGCTATCAGCAGTATGTCGATTCACCGGATAATGCAGACAAACTCCATGCGATGCGGATCGCTGGAAAGGACCTGCGATATTCCATGGAAATCTTTGCGCCCCTTTACGGCCATGCCCTCCAAGCACACATCCAGATCATGAATGAAATCCAGGAACTCTTGGGAGAATTTCATGATAACCATGTCTGGGTAACCTGGCTGCCGAAATTCATTGAGGAAGAACAGGTACGGATTAGAGATTTTTATGGGGATGATGGCCTCATCAAACGGCTGCTTCCTGGATTACAGCATTTAATTGAAGATCGGAAGAAGGCTCAGGAAGAGAATTATTTATCCTTTGTCAGTACCTGGGAAATCCTGATGGATGAGAAAGCCTGGCAGGTTTTAAAAGAAATCCTCAGATCACGCTTGAAAGGAATCCCTGCCGCTGATGGGACGACATCTGAAGGGAAAGTAATTCCTGATCATGCCGCCCAGGTTTGTGAAGATGAATATGTTGAATTTGAGATCGAATTAACACCTGAGCAAACAGACAGCAATCCAGACTCTCCCGCAACATCTTCCAACCCCGAAAATTAATGAAGGCGAGATAACCCAATCCTATGAAGATTGCAGTCCTCTCAGATATCCACGGGAACCTTCCTGCACTCAATGCTGTTCTGCGTCATGCAAGAGCGAATGGTGCTGCTGGTACAATGCTTAACCTGGGGGACTCGATCGGCTATGGTCCGTTTCCCAACGAGGTTGTTCAATGGATGCATGGGGCGCAGGTAATCAACATCTTGGGGAACTACGATAAGAAAGTCATCAGCAAAGCACATAAAAAGAACCATTGGGAAAGCGTCAAGACGCTTGAAAAACGGACCATGTTTGCCTGGACCAATCATGTACTATCGAAGAAATCCCGTAAGTTTTTGGAAATCCTCCCAGAAAAACGGGTTGTCCTGATCGAAAATAATCGGCTCCTGTTGACTCATGGCAGCCCGGCATCCCACACGGAGCACCTCAAGCCTGATACACCAGAGAAACGTCTAGCAGAGTTAGCAGAGCAGGCACAAGCAGACATTATCTTATGCGGTCATTCCCATCAAGCCTTTATCAAAGAGATCGGAGAGGTGATCTTTGTCAATCCAGGCAGTGTTGGTCGTCCGGACGATGGCGACCCGCGCGCCAGCTACGCCATCTTGGAGATTCGGGGTGGGGATATATCCATCCGCCTTTTCCGCGTCCCGTACAACATCATGGAAACGGTTCATGCACTCCAGCGCACAGGTTTGGGAAAAGCATTCCCGGAGATCATCCGCCAGGGTCAGAATTATGATGATATTGTCAAGGAATTCGGTAAATCACCTGAAGCCTCCCTGCTGGAACCCAGCGGTATCGTTACATTGACAACCGATTTTGGGTTGAAGGATCCATTCGTGGGGATGATGAAGGGTGTGATTGCGGATATCGCACCGCATGCGAAAGTTATTGATCTCAGCCACCAGGTTCGGGCGCAGGATATCACCGAAGGCGCGCGAATCTTGGCTGAAGCTGCGCCCTTCTTTACACCCGGCACCATTCACATCGCCGTGGTGGATCCGGGCGTGGGCACTACACGCCGCGCCATTGCCGCCCGGATCGGACAGCAGTATTACGTGGCGCCGGATAACGGCTTGCTGACAATCCTAATCCGACAAGCAGAAGAGAATAACCTCCCGGTCAGGATCGTCCAACTCAACCAGCCGAAATACTGGCTGGCAGAGCCAAGCCGAACTTTCCATGGGAGGGATGTCTTCTCCCCCGTCGGCGCCCATCTGGCGAATGGGCTGCCGCTGGCGAAGCTGGGAGACCCCGTCAACAACCCGGTCATCCTGGATATTTCTCAGGCAAAGCGGACTTCCACTGGATGGGAGGCTGAAATTGTATGGGTGGACAGCTTCGGAAACCTGAGTACAAACCTATCTGCTGCAGAACTCCCCAAAGACTCTACTAAAATCCTGGTCAATGTCAAAGGAGTGACCATTCAAGGATTGACCCCTGCGTTCGGCCTTGCTCCTCCGGGCAGCTTGGTTGCCATGATTGACAACAGCGGGTACTTGGCTATCTCCATAGTCAACGGCAGTGCTGCTGAGAAGCTGCAAGCTGAAGCAGGTACAGGGGTCGTGGTTATTTTAAAGAACTGACAATTGCTTCTTGGATAGAACCATAGTTCTTATTCATTCTCTTGCCTGACAATGGAAGCCTGGTATGAATTCTTTCACCCTATGGGCTTGAGGGATGACATCATGGTCTGGTAGAATTCAATCATTGTTTATAACAAATTAAAGGAATCTATGACCCTCGACATCAAAAAAATCCGAGCGGATTTCCCAATCCTGAGATTAACCATCAACGGCAATCCCCTGGTCTATCTGGATAATGCTGCGACAACGCAAAAACCCCAATGTGTCATCGATGCAATCACAGCGTATTATACATCGACCAACAGCAACATTCACCGCGGCACCCATCACCTTTCCAACCTGGCTACGGAAGCACATGAAGCAGCCCGGAAGACTGTGCAGGCTTTTATCCACGCAGAACACGATCATGAGATCATATTTACCAGTGGAACAACAGAATCGATCAACCTGGTCGCCTACTCATTTGGAGAAGCATTCGTCCACCCTGGCGACGATGTGATCGTTACCGAGATGGACCACCATTCCAATTTCGTACCCTGGCAGATGCTCTGCAAGCGGCGGGGCGCGAACTTCCGCGTGGTCCCCATTGATGAAAACGGGGAACTGCGGTTGGACGTTCTGGAAGGCTTATTAAGTGACAAGACTCGCCTCGTCGCCTTCAATCACGTTTCCAACTCTCTCGGCACCATTAACCCTGCCCGGAAGATCATCCGGATGGCGCATGACGCCGGCGCAGCCGTCCTCGTAGATGCAGCACAATCCGTCCAGCATATTGAGCATGACGTTCAGGCTCTGGATGCAGACTTCTACGCCTTTTCCGGTCACAAGATCTATGGTCCCACTGGGATCGGTGTGTTATATGGCAAAGAAACGTGGTTGGATGCCATGCCGCCATTCCAGGGCGGGGGTGAAATGATTGACCTGGTGACCATCGAAAAAACGACCTTCAACAAACTGCCCTTCAAGTTCGAGGCTGGCACCCCCAATATCGTTGGACCGATCGGCATGGCTGCTGCATTGGATTACCTCAATGCCCTGGATTTCGCTGATATCAAAGCCCATGAGGATGAGGTCTTCAATTATGGACACCAAAAATTATTAGGAATAGACGGGTTGACCATTTACGGCAGCGCAGAACACCACACCAGCATCTTATCTTTCAATATTGAGGGGGTTCACCATTACGACCTGGGAACCCTGCTGGACACACAGGGAGTGGCAGTGCGGACAGGACATCACTGCACGCAGCCAATCATGACCGCCCTCGGGATTGAAGGGAATGTCAGGGCGTCACTGGCACTCTATAACACCAAAGAGGATATCGACTCGCTCGTTTCTGCCATTCATAAGGCAATGAAGATATTAGGTAAGTAAGCTATGGCATCCATCCAGGAAATACAATCTGCAATCATTGAGGATTTCTCCTTCCTGCCGCAGTGGGACGAGCGGTATGCCTATTTGATTGAACTCGGTCAAAAAATGGAGCCTTTGCCGGAAGCATACCGCACAGAGGAGAATAACGTCCGCGGCTGCCAATCTACCGTCTGGCTGCACAGGGAATGCCGCGACGGGGTGATGTATCTCCAATCCGACAGCAACTCTTTGATCGTCAAAGGTCTTTCTGCGCTCTTGATGCAGGTCTTCTCCGGTCAGCCGGCAGGAGAAGTGGTCAAAGCCGACCTGGCATTCTTTGAAGAGACCGGTTTAAGCAAACACCTCTCGTCCCAACGCACAAATGGCTTGATGGCGATGATCGAGAAGATCAAAGCCTTTGCAGCGGAGTGCGCTTCTGGCAAAAAATGAGCAGTCACCACAATCCAGCTTGCTGCGGACGGTGTTAATCGAACCTTTACCTGGCATTGATTGTGTCTTAGATCCTCCACCGATAGAATAGAGCGGCAATGAATAACAAAACAATTCAAATCCTCTTGACCAATGATGACAGCATCCACTCCCCCGGCTTATGGGCCGCAGCCGAAGCGCTGGACACCCTGGGATGGGTGCATGTCGTAGCGCCCCGTGACCAGCAAACCGGTGCTGGGCGGAGCTTGCCGATCCAATCTTCCGGTTCCATTGAGGAATTGACCCTTACCGTCAACGGTAAGGCGTGGCAGGTCTTCGCAGTGGACGGCTCACCGGGGCAGGCTGTCCTGCATGGCATTTATGATGTGATCAAAACCAAGCCTGATCTGGTCGTTTCAGGGATCAACTATGGCGAGAACATCGGCTCCGGCGTGACCATGTCGGGAACCATCGGTGCTGCTTTGGAAGCTGCTTCCCTCGGTATCCCTGCACTGGCAGTTTCAATGCAGACTAGCAGTGAATATCATCTATCACTTTCTAAAGATGTTAGCTTCAGCACTGCAGGATTCTTCACCCACAAATTCGCCCGCAAGATCCTGGAGAACCAACTCCCTGAGGACGTGGATGTGCTCAAGCTGGACATTCCCCTGGAAGCCACGCCTGAGACACCCTGGGTGCTGACCCGCCAATCGCGACAGCGCTACTATGTGCCCATACCTGCAGAGCGGAAGTCAACCTCAGACCAGGGTCCGGTTGGATATGAGATCCGCTACAACCCGCAAGACCTGGAAAAAGGCAGTGATGCAAATATCTTGTTGGTAGAAAAGAAAGTATCCATAACCCCCCTCAGCATTGATCTAACATCAAGGACTGAATTTAAGACGCTTGAGAAATTTCTCAGAGAATAATTTTTTCTTCCCCAACTCAATCCTTTTAATAAATCCAAGTCTTTCGGATTGGATTTTTGTTATTAATCCACATCAACTCGGATAAGTGATCTGGGTAGGACAAGTCAACTTATTCATGTATACTATCGCTATTGATTCATCAATAACGGGAGGTTGTATGCCACGCAGTAAATTTGTCCGAAACCTGACCTTTGGTTCGCTTTACTTCACCCAGGGGACGATCCTGGGGTTCTTTGCTGCCCTGAATGCCCTTTACCTTCTGGACAATGGATTGCAGATGACCGATGTGGGGATCTTTAGCTTGATTGCTCTGATCCCCTTTGTACTCAAGATCGGGCTTGGAATGATCAGTGACAATATCAACCTTTTCGGGATGGGACACCGCAAACCCTACATCTTCATCGGTCTGGCTATCCAGCTCTTTTGTCTAATTGCAGCGCCGTTCATTGACCCCGGTGCCCACTTTTGGGCTTATGTTGCCCTCGCCTTCACCCTGCAGATGGGTATGGCACTTTATGACACCTGCACGGATGGCCTGGCGTTGGATACCACGCCTGATGATGAACGTGGGACGATCCAGGGTTTCATGGTCGGCGGACGTGCAGTTGGTTCCATCGCGGCAGCTTCTGTCGTGGGATTTTTGGCTGAGAATGTGTCCTGGCTCTCCGTATTCTGGGTGCTGGCAGCCCTGACGCTTCTTCCTGCCCCATTCATCCTCTTTGTGCGTGAGGAGCAGCGGGATGTCGAGAAGCGCTTTAACTGGTCAGCCTTCAAAGCCTTTGACCGGAACACGATCCTGGCGGGTGTGATGGGTCTCTTGATGTTTATGATCATCCTGGGTGCAAACCAACTCATCAATCCCTACCTGAAAGTGCATTTCGGGATCAGCCTTTCATCAGCAGGGTTGATCACCTCCCTGTGGAGCCTCGGCGTGGTCGGCGGGAGTTTCGTCGGCGGCTGGCTGATGCGAAAGTTTCAACCCAAGCGAGCACTGGTCATTGGCGTACTCCTGTTGAGCATCTCCCTACTGGCGTTGACCTTTTTGATTAACCCAGACTACGGCATGATCCTGGCAATCGCGATGGTGATCTTCTTCGGCGTTGCATACGGTGCGTATCAAACCGAGTACTTCGCGGTCGCAATGCGCTTTGTGGATCCTCGGATTGCCGCTTCAATGTATGCGATCCTGATGGCATTCACCAATGTGGGCCAGGGGATCGGCATGTACCTAAGTGGGTCGCTGGTGGATTTGGTCAATTACCAGCCAACGTTCTTGATCTTATTGGGGATTAACTTGCTGATCCTGATCGTGATCCCCCTGGTATTCAAACCTAAACAACCGGTCCTAGACTCCGTAAAGCCATGAACCTCGTAGAAATGCTAACGTTCAGAATTCACATGTAGGCAGCGTCAGCTTGAAGACCACACCGCCCTCTGGATGGTTCTCGCCGGACAATGTCCCGCCGTGCGCCTCAGCCAGCTTACGTGCAATGGCCAGACCTAGCCCGGTTCCCCCTCTGGCTCGATCCCGTGCTTTATCCTCCCGGTAGAACCGTTCAAATAAGTGTTTTAACACCTCATCCGGGATTTGCGGACCGTTGTTGTGAACGGTGATCACAGCCATATTCCTTACCTGCTTCAATGTAAGCACAATCGCGCCGCCATCTGGCGCATACCGGAGGGCATTCTGCATCAGGTTATCGAGAATCTGCTGGAGCCTTTCCTTGTCCGCCTTGACAAACGACTGCGTCAAATCATATTCACAGAACAGCTCAAGCTCTCTTACCTTCGCCTGCGGCTCAAAACGCACCATAGTATCCTGGCAGACTTCTGTCAGGTTGATGCGCTGCGTATCAAGCGCCAATTCGCCAGCATCCGCCAGTGCGAGTGTTCGCAGGTCCTCAACCAACCTGGATAACTGGTAATTCTGCTTAAGAACCGGCATGAGATTCTCATTAGTCAAGGGATAGACGCCATCTTGAAGCGCTTCTAGATGCGCTCGCTGGATAGCAAGCGGGTTGCGTAATTCATGCGCAATATCAGCCGTCATTGCCCGTCGGTTTGCCTCTCCTGCCTGCAGCGATTCCGCCATCTGGTTGAATGTCTCCCCAAGGATAGCTAATTCACCCTTTCCCTGGACTTTAACGCGCTGAGATAGGTCCCCCTGTGACATTTGATTGGCAGCGGTGATCAATCCGCGCACAGGTTTCAAGATAAAAGCTGCAAGGATAAGCGCAAAAACGATGGCAATGCTGCCGGAAATCAAAGCCCCCAGGAGGGTTGCGCGGTTGACCCGCTCGATCAGGATCTCTTCAAAATCCTCCGGTAAAGCTGTGATTCCTCCCTCGGGAAGGAGATACCCCACCACCTGGCCCGAAACGGTCAACGTGATGGACTGCGCTAGAATATCATCGCCCAGTCTTTTCCCGAGATCATCTTCTACAGGGCTGAAAAGTATAATCCCATCCGAATCAGCAAGGATGTGCTCACTGGTGTCAGTATTTCCCCCAGCCCGCTGGCCCTGCCCGCGGGCCGTACTGGGTAAAGTACCCAAACCCGCCCAGGAGCCATTTTCCTCATAATACGACTCCAGGCTGTCCGCCAGGTTTTCGAGTCCAACCTGCCCCCCATGACCGAGAAATTCCTGAACTTCCTGCTGGGTGGTGAACCGCGAGACCACCGCCACTGTGCCAAGCGCAATGAGAATGATCAACCCAAAAGAACCCAGTAAACGCCAGCGCATACTCATTCGGATTCCTTCTTGAAACGATAACCGACTCCAAAGACCGTCTCAATATACCGGGGATTCTTGCTGTCATCCCCTAATTTGTTCCTCAAGTTCTTGATGTGTGTGTCAATGCTCCGTTCATAGCCTTCATAAGCAACCCCCTGACAGGCTTCCAGAAGCTGCAGCCGGGAGAAAACCCTCCCAGGCTGCCCTGCCATGGTCATCAGCAGGGAAAATTCAGTGGGAGTCAACTCAATATCTAAACCTGACTGCTGCACCAGGAAAGCTTCTGGTTCGATCTTCAGATCTGAGACTTCAATGATAGCCGGCGGTCTCTCGGAAGGCTTTTTAACCCTACGCAAGACAGCCCTCACTCTTGCCACAACTTCCCTCGGAGAGTAAGGTTTCATGATATAGTCGTCCGCTCCTAATTCGAGACCCAGGAGACGGTCCACCTCCTCAACGCGGGCTGTGACCATGATGATTGGCATGTCGTCCATCTGGCGGATCTGACGTGCGATATCAATCCCATCCATGCCAGGCAGATTCAGGTCCAGCAGTACCAAATCTGGGTGATGCTCCTGCCATAGACGAATCCCTTTATCTCCTGTTTCAGCAAGCAGCACATTATAACTGGCTCGTTCGAGGTAGTCTTTCAAAACAGAAGAAAGTTCGGTTTCATCCTCAATGATTAATACAGTACTCATGAAATTATTATAGCCTGACGGTTGGTTTTGAGCTACTTCTTCACAACTTCTTCACACCTTCACCATGTTTTCCCCAACACCACCCGATATGATTACATAAGATAAGCATGATGAATAGGAGTGATTTTATGAAGAAAAGAGAATCCACATTAACCCCGAAACTTCGCCAGAACTGGTGGATTGATATGCTGTTGGGTTTGAGTGCAGTCCTTACGATCGTATCCAGCATATATTTCCTCATATACCCGGTTGGTGGATATCAGGGAGGGAGGAATCCCAATTATGGTGTTCGTTTAGTATTCAACCGACAGACCTGGGATCTCATCCATACATGGTTCGGCGCAGCAATGATCTTTGCCGCACTTATCCATATCATCATCCATTGGACATGGATCAAAGGGACGATCAGCCACACCTGGCAGGTCGTTGTCGGCAAGAGAAAAGGGTTTGGCTTACGCCTGACATATAACATCCTCCTGGATACCGTTGTGGCAGTCAGTTTTTTAGTCTGTGCGATTTCAGGAATTTATTTCATGTACTTCGCACCCAGCGGCTCAAACAGTCTATTTTTCATTTTTGACAGTAAGACCTGGGACGTGATCCATACCTGGAGCGGCATCGTGATGCTTATTGCAGCTACGCTGCATTTCGTCCTTCACTGGAAATGGGTGACCAATATCACAGGTAAGGTCTTTAGCAAACGCAGCACATTGAAGCTGAATATGGACGAAACTCAACCAGTTCGAGTCGCCACTCCGGCATCGAGCAAGTAACAAATCAAATAACTTAAGAAAAGAAAGCCGAGGAAACAAATGTTTAAGAAGGTTTTGACAGGTATATTATTGGCAGCAGCATTCGGAATACTGGCGTTCGGCGCAGTCAACCGCACATATGCGAAAGCCACCAGCAGTGAACCCTTATCCAAATCAGAGAAACTCTCTGAACGAAATGGCGGAGGGAATGGTGGTAAGCATGGTTACAATAATGAGAAACTTGACGGCGAGTCTGACGATTGTATTGCAGATGGTGAAGCCTTAGGCTATGGCGTTGGCGATGGATCAGGTTATACTGAGCCGTCAACCGATGGCACAGGCAATCAATACGGAATCAGCAGCAATGGCTCAAATGCCGGCCCTGGGTTAGGCACCGGTCTTAAAGATCACATGTCGGATATGGATGAATGGATCTCAACCCAGGGTATGGTTAACTCAGCATCATACAATGAGTGGGTCATCACCCTGGCAGATGGAACATCAGTGGAACTCTATACTCGGAGGATCGTCAGCTACCTGGCTGATCAGGGTTTCTCAGTCGCATCTAGCGACGAACTCCTCCTGATGGGTTTCTACGACATTGATGGAGATTTTGAAATAGGACAGATTGAGAAAGTCGCTACTGGCGAAACCGTCTTGCTTCGTGATGAACTTGGACGACCTCTTTGGTTAGGAAGTGCACGCGGCGGCGGAAACAGAAACTAATACGTCAAATTAATTCAGCAACAAGGCAAGGCTGCTCAGCCAATCTTCTGGGCAGCCTTTTTTCTTCTCTTCTATGCTTCGGTTTGCCCCCCCTGACAATAACAACCTAACACCTAAGGATATTTATCCGAGCAGATGATTGTCGAGTCAATTCATCAGGTATGTCAGTATTTCCGATACTTGTTATGCCTTTTCTGAGCCTCTCTTATGGATTACTCATTTCTATTAATAATGTTACAATCATGGTGTTCGCTATGGAACAGTTAATCACACAATCTGACCTAGATATTGGCATTCAATCGCACCTCAGCACGTTTGGAGAGCATGCTGCAGGTGTTTTTAATAACCGTATCGCCCCCCATGTCCCATCAAGCATAACTTACAGTCAATAATTGTGTTGT
>Ga0075123_10000956_pt1 | contig 14808 bp, 8 predicted proteins | sample AntAceMetag02UKX_FD_69808 | JGI IMG/M metagenome (GOLD analysis project Ga0075123, IMG submission 69808) | Saline lake microbial communities from Ace Lake, Antarctica - Antarctic Ace Lake Metagenome 02UKX | ecosystem: Environmental > Aquatic > Non-marine Saline and Alkaline > Saline | place... | reverse complement strand
GTCCTTTGTTAGAACATATAAACCTGGTCATAAATGAGAGATAATCTGTTAATCAGTTTGAGCAAGATAATTTATTTTTTTCGTAATAAATAATATAAGCCAAATAAAATAAAATGTCAATAAAAATATTAAAATATTTTAAAAGTAATAACTGGGCGGAATAGAAAAGATAAATGATAGATTAATATTTAAGATTAATCCTATTTCCTCCAAAAATAAACAACCTTTGCCATAAACGTACGATTCGTCAGTTCATTATTGTTATTGCCGACTAACTGTTCTTGATTGTAAACGAGGTAAAAATCGCTGCCTGGGCTGAAAATGTAGCAGAACAGAATATTGACATTCCATTTTACTCTGCCGTCAAAACGCAGCCGGTCACTGTTGTATTGAATGTTGGCTTTAACGAACATCAAGGATAAACACTGGTACTGATCATTAAATATAATTTTTACAACGCATTAATACCACGTCGCTCTAATAACGTCCCCTCCATGAGATGTAAATTTACCAACGCTTCGAGGTGGGAAATTTTTGCTCTCACCTCATCGATTTGGCTGGCAATGAGATCACGTTGTGCCTGAAGCACTAAATAATTAGTTGATTTACCAACTTTGAATTTTTCCTGCTCTGCTTTCAGTTTTTGTTGTTGCAGTTCTCTTGTAATTTTTGTAGCTTCAATTTGTTGTCGTGACCTTAACGCCTCAATGTATGCTGAACGAACATCCTTTTGCACCAATCTTTCCATATTTGACACTGACAATTCTAATTGTGCATGTGAGTAGCGAGCGCGTGCCAACTGTGAACGATTTTTACGATTGGGAATTGGAAAAGCAAAAGACAGTCCACCGTTTATATTATAAAAAGGACTCATTACATCGGGCAAAGCATCTCGGAATGTACGTGCATAGGTTGTTCTCCCTAAGGTAATAAATAAATCAAGTTTGGGCAAAAGTCCATTTTTTGTCATTGTAATATCAAGTTCGTTTTTTTGCAAATCTAAATGCGCCTGCAACAAATCGGCTCTGAATTTTAAACCTAACCGTTCATGAACTGAAATATCAGTTAGACTGTCAACCGGGATGTAAGGTTCATTTAACAACACAGGATTGACCTGCCAAACGTTTTCTCGGGAGGGATTTAAAAGAAAAATGAAATCCAATCGTGCCTGTTCATAACTGCTCTGGGCGTCGATTAGCGCTTCCTTGCGGGCGGCAACCTCTGCAAAAACGGCAGCCAATTCTAATCTTGCCAATTTACCAACTTTTACACGTTCTTCAGATTCATGTAATTGCTGATTTGCTAATTCCAGTGATTTTTCCTGGATTTTAATTTCTTCTCCAGATAGGTAAAGATTCCAATAAGCATTTTCCACATCAGCGACCACCTGTTCTGCAACTGTTTTCAATTCTAATTTTGACATTTCTACATCGATATTAGCCTTGCGGAGATTTGCTAAATTTACTCCTATTCCAAAACCTTGTAATAATGACTGCGTTATTGTTACGCCAACTGCTCCAGAATATTGATCTGAATAAATACTTGAAACTGAACCGCTCATGGAGGCATTGGCTGAAATTGTTGTTCCGGTTGGCAGGGTTTCAGTTAAAGCAGCATCATATTGCGAGCGATCGGAGGTCATTTCAAAAGGATCTGGTCGTGAACCTAAAAACCTTTGCAGTTTGGTTTGGCTTTTACTTACTGATGCAGTAAACTCAGGATCAAAATTAGCACGCTGTTCTTTTAAAAATGTATTTGCTATCTGTGGCTGTAATCGTTGAATGGTAACTGTAGAATTCCGTTCCAGTGCCGTAAGTATCGCATTTTTTAAACCAATTTGAAGGGTGTCTTTTAAGCCAAGATTTTGTGTTTCACCGTTGTTAATATTTTTCGCAGTGCTGGTGTTTATAAATATTAGTAAAAATAAAATTAGAAAAAAAAATGGGGACAATTTGATTAATAATTTCAATGAAGTAAATTTAGAATTCGAATTCATAATTTCACCGATTTTAAAGGTCGAATTTTCTGTTCAAAAATGGAATATACTACTGGTATAAGTATTAATGTTATTAGTGTAGAGCTTATCAGCCCTCCAATAACCACGCGGGCAAGAGGCGCCTGAGCTTCGCCGCCTTCACCCAAACCAAAAGATAAAGGCAATAAACCCAAAACAGTAGTCAAAGTAGTCATTAGAATCGGGCGCAACCGTCGTGAACCTGCAACTGATACTGCTTCCATTAATGATATTTTAGTTTTTCGCCGCAATTGGTTTGTATAATCTACGAGTAGTATTGCGTTATTAACTACAATTCCAGCAAGCATTATGCACCCAATAAATGCCTGCATGCTAAAGATTGTTCCAGTAAAAATCATCGTAACTACAATACCAATCAAAGCCATTGGTATTGAGAAAAGCACAACAAAGGGATCTATGAATGATTCAAATTGACCCGCCATTACCAGGTAAACTAGAAATAATGCCATAATAAAACCAAACATAAGTTCCCGAAAAGCCTTTTGTTGTTCCTCAAAATCGCCGCCGAAAATTATTGCAAAGTCTTTGGGCACAGGGATGGAACGTAATTGCTCCCGAATATCTGAAATGACAGAACCCATATCACGCCCGGTAAAATTTGCATCGATAAAAATAATTCTCTCCTGGTCTTTTCTTTCAATGCGAACTGGACCTTCCTGATGAATTGTTTTCACAACATTACGTAAAATTACAGGTTCACCGCGATTGTTTACAACCGTAAGATCAAGCAATTCTGCCAGATCCTTTCGATCCTGTTCACTTAATCGTACCAGTATTCGGTATTCCTTTCCTCCTTCTCGAAAGTATGAAGCTTGAGTACCACCGACTGCTGTTTGCATTGCGTCACCAATTTGAGAAACCGTCAAACCAAGATCTGCTGCTTTATACCTATCAATGCGGATGATTTGCTCGGGGCTGCCCTGTTCTCTGCTAATTCTTGTATCTGTAATACCGGATACTTTTTTAGTAGCTTGTTCGACTCTTTTTGCTAATTCATTGGCAATTTGTAAATCATACCCTCGAATCTCTACTCTGATATTGTCAGTCGTAGAACTACCCATCCGTAATAAAAATAATCCCTGTCCTGCCCTGGTACGAATCGTAACGCCCGGCAGTCCGGCGAGCCTTTTCCTTAAATCATTTGCTATCTGTTCGCTGCTTCTTTTCCTGTCTTTTTGGTCAACTAATGTAATGCGAACTTGTGCTGTGTGTCCACCACCGGATCGCCAACCTCCACCACCGATTCGAGATAGAATGTGTTTAATTTCCGGAACGTTTCTACGAACGGTTTCCTCAACGGTTTTTGTTGCTTGATCAATAACATCTAACCGCGTTCCAACAGCCATTTCAAGGTTCACTCTAACTTCTCCTTCATCTGCTGATGGCATAAGTTCTACCCCAATATAGCGAACCAGAAATATTGAAACAACAAATAATCCAAAGGTAATAATAACGATGATTTTTCTGTGTCCCAATGCCCAGTTTAAAATTTCTGCATATCTGTTTTCAACCCAGCGAAAAGATTGTTCACTGATAATATATATTTTATGTATTCGACTATTATTTTTGTTGTTTGTTATTGGTTGACAACGAAGGAACTTCGATGACAACATGGGAATTAATGTTGAAGCAACAAAAAGTGAACATAATAATGCAAAACTAACAACATAAGCCATTTGTTGAAACATTATTCCAGACATACCCCGGATAAAGACAACCGGGAAGAATACCACTATCGTTGTCAGAATACTGGCTAAAATTGCCGACAAGACTTCAGACGTTCCAACAAGTGCGCTCTTGATCGGTTTTTCACCATTTTCTCGATGTCGATAGATATTTTCAAGTACTACAATGGAACTATCCACTAACATTCCGATTCCTAATGCCAATCCTCCAAAGGTGATTATGTTTAAAGTAAATCCTCCAAAATACATAAGCCCAAATGTGGCAATAACTGAGATGGGAATAGCAGTTGCGATGATTATAGTGCTCGATAAATTTCGCAAGAATAAAAATAATATAATAATTGCCAATATTCCGCCAAGTATGGTAGAACGACCGACATTATTTATTGACTGTTTAATATATCGAGAGGTATCAATAAGTGGTATAAGCTGAATTTGAGGAATATCTTTGTTGATTTTTTCAATTTCCAAATGGACAGCTTCAGCTACTTTTACAGTATTTGCACCAGATTGCTTATTAATTGAAATTCTAAGCCCTGGTTCACCATTAATCCGAGAAATTTGCCTGACTTCTTCCCAGGAATCTATGACATCAGCCACATCTCTTATTAAAATTAGCGTACCTTCCCGAAGTGTAATAACAGTATTTTGAATTTCCTCTAATGATTGAAATTCCCCTTGAGTGCGAATAAGCACATCAAAATTTCCTTTTTCATAAAGTCCGGCAGGAATATTTCGATTTTCATTCTGTAATGCAGAAATGATAGAAACTGGAGATATTCCCAGGGCTTTTAGTTTTGCTGATTTCAGATCAACATGAATTTCACGATATAATCCTCCATATACATTAATTGCTGCAACTCCCGGAACACGTTCCAAACGGTATTTCACCTGGTCTTCCACAATCTGGCGTAAGTCCAACGGATGAAGACTACTTGAAATTCCTATTATTGAAATTGGAAATGCAGAGATGTCAAATTTACGGATCATTGGTCTTTCAATATCTTCGGGTAATCTTCCAAGAACTCGATCAATCCTGTCCCGAATATCGTTAGATGCAACATCCAAATCTGTTCCCCAGGAAAAAGAGACACGCACCAGGCTTCTTCCTTCTGTAGAGGTAGATGTAATTTCTTCAACTCTTTGTACGGCAGCCAGCGCTTCCTCAATGGGTCGAGTTATCAGTTCTTCCATCTCTTGCGGACCCACATTACCATAACTGGTGACTACAGAAATAGTTGGAAAGGTAATTTCCGGCATAAGGTCAATGGAGAGTCTGGATAGTGAAACTATGCCTATGGTAATAATAATCAAAAATATAATAAAAGTTAAAATGGGACGATTTACTGGTCCTTGTGCTATGTTCATGGTCGCTATTCCTTGTCGGTTTTAAGTTTTTGTTCATTATTGCTTGCCGCTGAGAGAATTACAGGACTACCATCTTCTAACAGATGTTGACCAAGGGTTACTACCATATTTTCAATTTTAGGAGATAAAATCTCAACCTTTTCTTTTGTTTTAATCCCAGGACTGACAGGAATATAGCGGGCAATTTTTTCTTCACTTTCTATGACAAAAATGCCATTCTCTCCTCCCCGTGATACCAATGCTTCTGCTGGTATTAGTTGAGCCAATTTTTTATCTTCAAGAATAACTCTAAGTCTTGCGAACATACCTGGCTTTAAAAAAAGTGAATCATTAGGAACATCAACTTCTATTTTAGCTACGCGAGAAGTTTCTTGAAGCATGGGAGCAATTCTGGCGACCTTTCCATAAAAACGTTTTGCCGGGAAAGCATCCACTTCCACTTCTGCCATTTGACCAGTCCGAATGCGTCCATAAACACGTTCAATAATTGTTGTTTTTATAATTACTGTATCTATACCGATTACTGAAACAATAGGAGAGTTAGGGGCTAATAAATTACCCTCATCAACAAAACGTTCACCGATAAAACCAGGCTCAGTTGCAGCTAATACTGTATATGCCAATCTAATTTTAGCAGATTTCAAAGATGCTTCTCGTTGTTCAACCTGTGCCCTGGCTAAGGTTGACCTCGACTCCTGCGCGCTGTAGTTCGATGTAGCCGCGTCTAATTCAGACGGTGAGGCAATACCTTTCTCGTTTAAAGATTGCACGCGTTTGAATTCTTGCCGTGATAATTCCAATTGACTAACAGCTTCGCTTAAGGCAGCCCGGGCGATTTTTAAATTTGCTTCAGCTTCAAGAACTGATTGTTGATATTCAGCATCACCAATCCGTGTAATAATTTCTCCCCGGCGAACCCAATCACCAATTCGTTTTTTCATTATAATGATTCGACCTGAAACCTTTGGCGCAACAATATATTGATATAGTGGGTAAACCGTCCCGGTGAACATATTTATTTCTTGAATTGGACCATACCGGACACTATCAACTAAAACAGCCACCGGCGGACGACCAAAATCTTTCGAACTTTCTCCGCCTTTTTTAATTAAAATTATTATTCGCCATACCAATATGATAACAAAAAGAATAACAGCAATTCTTATAAGGTTTTTTTTCATATTTTTATTTCCTAGTTTAGCTTTATATATTAATGAGTTCATTCTTAAAAAGTAAAAACCTAATATTTGCTTCATAAAAAACATTGTGAGTTATAGTATAATCATTTTTGATTAAACAATCCGCCTTTTAAAAACTTGTGATAATATTTTAAAATTGGATTAATTAATTGTTGATAAAGGTATTATGTTCTGCCTTTATGTAACTTAAGTAGAAATAATAGTAATTATTTGTAATTTAATCAAGTAAAATTTTTTCACCCTGTATTTTTAAAAAATCATTTGTGAAAGCTCTAAAAAATATTTAACCCGAAATATTTTTTCACCATGAAGATTATTATGCCCTAAGGTTACACAAAGTATTAAGAAACAATGAATAAGAATATTATTCCTAAATTAATTACATAAAACTGAGCTTAAAATTCAATTAGCCTCTATCTTATTGTTTCTTCCTCTTTTGTTGTATCCTAAAGGGCATTAAAAACCTTTGTGTCAAGAATTTATGGATAATTTTAAAAAAAAGACCTTACTTATTATTTTTAGTAATTTGTGTCTTATAGTCCTTTGTGGCTATGAATTCAAATCAAAAAAAACTTGATTTTAATAAAAAATTTAATTACTTTAATAACTTTTAAATAAGGAAAACACAGAGAATCTAAAATGATTATTGAGAAGATAAATCGAACAGCGCAGCAGCTTCCGGAAAAAACAGCCATAATTTATGAAGACCAGTGGATAAATTATGCTCAATTAAAAGAAATTATAAATAAGTTAACAAATGGTTTAAAAGGATCAGGAATTAAAAAAGGAGATAGGGTTGCTTTAATGCTTCCCAATGTTCCACACTTTGTTTTTTCATATTTTGCTTTAATGCAGCTTGGAGCAATTGTGGTTCCCATTAATTATATGTTGTATGAAGATGATTTAAATTTTGTCTTAAATAATGCAGAGCTAAAAGCAATAATTTATTGGGAAAATTTCCGAAAGGAATTAAAAAATTTTTTTCAGAATTGTGCTGATTCTGTTTTCAAAATTGTATTAGGTAAACAAAAAGCTAATGATCCATTTCAATTGACAGAATTAATGTCCAGGTTTCCGGCAACTGAAATGGACTGGGATGTTGCACCAGGCGATGTCGCTCTACTTCAATATACTTCTGGAATAGCTGATGTTCCGGTTGCTGTAGAATTAACTCATGAGAATCTTACTGAGAATATTAGCATGTACATTAATTATTTCAAGTTGACAGGAAATGATATTTTTGGAGCATTCCTTCCGTTATTTTTGATAACCAATCAAAATGAAATATTAAATGCAGCAGTATCATTAGGCGCTCCCCTGGTTCTTTATTCTAAGTTTGATATTTCATCGACAGCAAAATCAATTGATTCGAATAAAATCTCAGTTGTCTCAGCAACGCCAAATTTCTTTCGTATGTTAATTGAATTTGAAGATGAGACGTTTTCAGGTTCTTCTCTGAAAATCTGTATTTCGTCCCACGGAAATCTTTCTGATGAGTTGGCTGAAAAATTTTACGAAAAATTTAACATCTCTTTATTAAATAGTTACTCGATAACTGAAACAGGTGGTATTATTGCTGCAATACATCCCTCTTTTGAAAAATTGAGCGGTTCTGTGGGTTTAGCATTTTCGGGAATTGAACTACAAATTCACGACTCTTTTGGAGAACCATTACAAAATGATAAAATTGGTGAGATTGCTGTAAGAACTAAGTACCTGTTTGAAAAATATTGGCATAATGATGAGCTTTCTGAAAAGCGGTTAAAAAATGGGTGGTTTTACCCCGGCGATTTTGGAAAAAAAAATTTCGATGGTTATATAACTTTAATTGAGACAAAAATTAATATAATTGTAAAGGGCGGATTTCAAATACATACAACTGAAATTGAAATGCTATTAGCAGCACACCCTAAGGTCAGGGAAACGGCAATAATATCGCAACCCTATCCTGAGCACAAGGAAGATGTTCTGGCTTGCGTTGTATTAAAGGAAAATGAATCAATGACCGAGCAAGAAATTAAGGAATTTTGCCGTCAACACATTCCTGTTTATAAATGTCCTCAAGCTGTTAAGTTTTTTGACGAATTACCCAGGACTAAAATGGGCAAGATTTTTAAAAGAAAATTACAGCAACAAATTTGAAATAAATTGAATTTATAATCCCGCTTTTTCATCATAGTTGTTTAACTTAATTGAAATTATAGAGGTTAAGTTTAGTGTACTTCAATCTATCTGGTTCTATTCAAGACCGTTTAACTTAAGGAAAATCGGGATTTGACTATTAAATGAAAAATTAAGGTATAATATATTTTAAATAATTATTAGCAAGTAAGGAGGCGTTAAGTGAAAGAATTTTCAATGGATAAGATTAGAAATGTGGGGTTAGTTGCTCATGGCGAAGTTGGTAAAACAACTTTAGCCGAAGCAATGTTATTTACGGCGGGTGAGACCAATAGATTTGGATCTGTGGACGATGGTACGACTGTATCTGATTATAATGCAGATGAAATCGATCGTAAAATTTCTATCAGCACTACTATGATGCATCTGAACTGGAAGAATCATAAAATTAATGTGTTGGATACGCCAGGATATTCTGATTTTGTTGGTGAAGTGATTGGCGGATTGCGAGTGACCGACACAGCAGTAATTTTATTGAATGGAGTCGCTGGTATCGAAGTTGGTACAGAAACTGTTAATCGGATCGCTAAAGAAAATAATAATGCCAGAATATTTTTTGTCAATCGAATGGATAAAGAGCATGCTAATTTTGACAAAGTCTATGAAATGGCAAAAGAGCGTTTTGGCAGCGGCGTAGTGATGCTTCAATTTCCTGTGAATGAAGGTGAGGGATTCGACAGCATTGTTGATGTTGTTAAAATGAAAATGTATAAATTCGACAAAGATAAATCAGGAAAATTTTCAACCGAAGCGATTCCCCCTGATCTGGCTGATCGGGCGGCTGAATTAAAAAATTCACTCATGGAAGCTGTTTCTGAAAATGATGAAGAGCTGTTAGATATTTTCTGCGATGCTGGCGAACTAACGGACGAACAGCTTATTAGAGGATTGCGCGAGCAAATAGCAGCCGGAAACATTATTCCAATTATTTGTGGCGCTGCTGAGCAAAACATGGGTGTGGCTCAGTTAATGGATTTAATCGTCGCTGCCTGCCCATCACCTGCAGATAGACCGGCTGTTGAAGGCGTTAAACCAAATTCATCTGATAAAGAAACTCGCGAAAATAACGCAGATGCGCCTCTCTCCGCATTGATTTTTAAAACAATTTCAGAGCCTCATGTTGGAGAACTTTCTTTCTTCAGAGTTTATTCTGGTACATTGAAAACTGGAACTGAAGTTCTCAACTCAACAAAAGATAGTAGTGAGAAAATTGGTCAAATCTATTTTCTTAACGGAAAAAACAGGAAAGAAATTGGACAGGTTGCGGTAGGGGATATTGGCGCAATTGTAAAACTTAAAGACACATCAACTGGAGATACTCTCTGCGACAAAGCCAACCCAATATTATTACCAAAGATAGATTTTCCTGAACCCGTAATAAGAGTTGCCGTCAGTCCAAAAGCAAAAGGTGATGAGGATAAAATTTCAACAGGATTTCATGCTCTTCAGGATGCTGACCCGACTTTTAAAATGAATATCAACCCAGAGTTAAAGCAGACTATTATCTCCGGTCAGGGCGAGTTGCATCTGGATATCATCGTTAAAAAATTAAAGGAAAAATATGGAGTTGAAGTTAATTTAGAAGAACCAAAGATTCCTTATCGGGAAACGATTAAAGGTTCAGGTGAAGCCGCGCATAAGTATAAAAAACAATCAGGCGGGCGAGGCCAATATGGCGATGTTTCTTTGAAATTGAATCCAATGCCACGCGGCGAAGGATATGAGTTTGTTAACGCTATTGTTGGAGGCGTTATTCCAGGTAAATATATTCCTGCCGTGGAAAAAGGGATCAAAGAAGCCATGGAAGGGGGGGGGCTCGCAGGGTATCCGATTGTTGACTTAAAAGTTACTCTATTTTACGGAAGTTATCATACTGTTGACTCTTCGGATATGGCATTTAAAATTGCAGGTTCAATGTGTTTTAAGAAAATTTTCAAGGAGGCAAAGCCAGTGCTTCTTGAACCCATTTATGAAATTGAGGTTCAGGTTCCTGAAGACTATATGGGCGACGTAATGGGCGATATTTCCAGTCGTCGAGGTAAAATTATGGGTATGGAAGCAAGCGGACCATTTCAGATAATTAGGGCTAAAGTTCCTCTATCTGAACTTTATAAGTATTCAACTTCATTGCGGTCACTGACACAAGGCAGAGGGGGGCATAAGAGACAATTATCACATTATGAAGAAGTCCCTCGTGATATAACCGAAAAGATCGTTGCAGCTTATAAAGAAGCAAAGGCTCAAGGCTAATTTTGGTTTTAAATTTGAATCTTCGGAAATCATAAAAATAGAGGGCAACTGTAATATAGGTTGCCCTTTTTGGTGATTGATTAATTGGTTTTTAGTTAGGGATAATTTGTAAATAACTCGATCAAAAAAAAGGATTTAAAAATGAAAAAATTGTGGGCGCCGTGGCGGATAAAATATATTGAACAGCCAAAAGAGGAAGGCTGCATTTTCTGTGATAAACCTGCCTCCCAAAATGATAAAAAAAACCTTATCCTTGATCGAGGCAAATACTGTTTTGTAGCGATGAATTTATATCCTTATAATAATGGTCATCTGCTGATTGCTCCTTACAAACACACCAGTGATTTGTCTGAATTAAGTACCGAAGAACGATTAGAATTAATGAATTTATTAGTAGTTTGCCGAGAAGTGCTCACTAATACAATGTCACCGCATGGATTTAATATCGGAATGAACCTTGGGGAAATCGCTGGCGCTGGTGTAAAAGACCATCTTCATTTTCACATTGTCCCCCGCTGGAGTGGCGATACGAATTTTATGCCGTTGCTGGGAGATGTTAAAGTCGTTTCAGAAGGTCTTGAGCAGACCTGGGAGAAATTGAAAAAGGGTTTTGATGAGTTGGATAGAATATCTCATAATTTATAAATCAGTCTTTCACATTCATAATGATTGCCGATCCAGACCCAAATAAAATCAGCATTGTCCTCTACCGCTAAAGCTCTGTAGTTGATTCCTACTCTGGCTGACCAAAATATTCCCACTTTTTTAAAATGAAGGGAAGGATGTTGAGGATCAACCTTGAGAAGCTGAAAATTCTTTTAGGCTGTTTTTTGAGCAGATTGAGGTAGTTTTTTAAAATGCTTTCAGAATCCTTCTGTTGTTCGATGCATTTAGAGCTCTTTCAGTTTCCCTTTTCTTCCAGCGCATCGTCGATCAAGAAGTCTAACTTTCCTGAAGCAGAATCTTCTTCAATCTGGTCGTCCCAGTGTTTCTAGTCCCTTTCGGAAAACCACTGCCTGAATTGAATGTAATCCTCTTCAGGAAGGGATTCGATTGCATTTTTAATTTCCTCTATTTCTATCATGGATAATTCCTAACTCGCTGTCGGTAAATTAGGTGATTAGAAGTTTTTACATGCTGGACTTTTATTGTCAATTATTTCCTAAATAACCTTGTGTTGTCAGGTATCATTTAATTACTTCAATAAATTCTTTCGCATCATTTAATATTTTCAATTGCTGATCTTTCACAATCGAATACCCTCTCTTTCAATTTTTTGCAAAAGAATTTTTAATTAAACACTGAAAACACCGAAATTCACCGAATTAAATTTTAAGGAATTAAGTATTACTAAATGCAAATTTACTTTATGCCTAACCCATAAATCCCGCAGTTAGAGTTATGCGCAATTAGAAATTGTCAAAAAAATAGTTGAAGCATAAGGAAACTGGTTGTATATTTAATTGGGCTATTAAATAATTTATGAAGATTCTCCCGCAAAAAAACATGCGGGATCAATTTTAAATAATTTTCATTATGGGAAAAGTACGTCTTGATTGTAATTATTTAAAATTATTATTGCTTTTATCAGAATTATATTTTATATTTATTCACCACGAATTAGCTTCCTTATGTTTAGGCTGCCTTTTTGCCTTCCTAATTGCGCCTAACTCGCTCATTGACTGCGGGGTTCCCTTTGATCAGTGGTTTTGCGCCAAGAGCTCTTGTCCGACAAAACGATTTTAGACCAACCACTCTAAATTGAAAATTAATGGAACGCGTTAAAAATCCACTGCATTAATTTGTTATATTTAATATTTATACTAATGACACTACAATCGTTTTTAAAAAGTTATTAAAATAGACACGCATTTCAAGTAATAAATTTAGTTGAAGTTTCTCTAGCAAATGAATGAATTACTTTGGTCCAGAATACAACTTTGTTCCAGTTTGTTGTTAAGGCACTGGATGGGCATACATCAGTACACTTATAACATTTATTACACCGTTTTTTATTAATAACGATCTTTTTTGTAGATGTATATGTAATTGCGTTCGCGTCACAGGATTTGATACACTTATAACACTTTTCACATTTTGATTCAACATGCTCAATATGAGGCAGAAACGACATTCTCTCTCTATTTGATGTGAAATAGTTCATAAAAGAAGCAATAACACCTCTTGTATGTAGTTTTTTCAATTTTTTTAAATTAAGTTTGTTTATGTTATTTGTTTCTACATTCCTAGCAATTTCCTGCACTACCGAAATGATTTCATCTAAAATAACATTATCTGGCTGCCCTTTGCCGAATCCTATTTCCAAATCACCCAAACGCTTCTTTCCATCAACTTTGGCTGAGTGGGGCGATACTATCTGACCACCACCAATTATATTACAGCCCTTTTTAATTAATTCTTCAGCCAGGAAAAAAGGAACGCAATTGCATACGCATTTACCAAATGATGAAAAAACAAAAGCTGAAGTATCTTTGTACTCAGGTAGATTTCTGATTAATTTTTTCGCAGGATTTGGGATATCCCAGTAATGCACTGGCACTCCTAGGATGATCAAGTCTGGATTGTATGGATATTTGTTTTTATTAAAATCACGAAGATGGAAAATATCACCTTCCCATCGCTTTGAAGTCAATGCATTCAGTACCTTTTCTCCCAAGTACTTGGTATTATTTGAACATGAATAATATAGGACTAATGCCCTCATTGTATTTTACCTTCATAGATACATTTAAAATATAACGACAAAATAAGCTGACGAAGGATTAATTGTGACAAATTTCAAAAAACAAACTGAACTTAACAAACAGGCAAAAATTCAGAAATCGCGCTTCAGCCCTTCGTTCAGCTTAATTTTAGGGTTAGCGAAAAAACCACCAAAACACTGGCTTTAAAACATCCTGGCATCGAATGATAAAAAATTTACCCAATGAGCCAGACAGTTCTTAGGCGTTCTTCCTTCAAAAATATAATAATGAAAACGCCAATGGACTGGCTGGCGGTGCTTCACTACTGTACAGATCCAAAAACTCAACTTACAACTGAACCAGCAATGCTTTCGGACTTCATCAACTTTCAACAGAAAATAAGGTATTTTGAAAATGTTGTGAATCAGCATTTTTTCTGTTGAATTGAAAAGGCCGAAGGCATTGCGGCAATCAACGATTAGAGCTGATTTTATTTATTTATAAATTATTTTGGTTAAGCTCAAAATTATTTATAAATTTTAATTGTTCTCGAAGAATTTGATTACAACAACCTCTGCTTGAATGATGATAGACTTGAAAAACATTTAATTTTAAATCTCTAAATCGAGTTGAAAAATTATTAATACTAAATTCTGTTGATGTTATTTTGATTATTCTGGGTTTTGTTATATTAAAATTCTTTTTCATGTTAGTAAAGACTTCTCCACCTAGGCATATAATTGATATAATTTTTGCTTTTAGGATATTAAGTTGTTCATATAAATAATCAAAATCTCTTGGCAAAATATTTACATTATGGGAATTGGAATCTATTTCCTCCGATAAATTGGTCATGTAAGAGCCTTTAAAATTTTTAAGATCTCCTTCTTGAATATAACGCTTTAAACGTCCATCGCCTGAATGAGAAGCTGTATGAAAAGTTTCAAAAGGAGCAAAAGGAATACTGTTTTGGGAGTTTAAATTTGATGATTTGTTAATCTTAAAGGAAGAATGATTTAAACCTAATAGAACAATATCATTCTTTAAAAATTTCAATTTAGTCGATAAAAAATTATAAATGTCTTTTGGATTGGATTCTAAACATCCTTTTTTATTGAATTTGTCACTCCATAAAGCCCAACTAGAGCTATGAAATTTGGACAATTTTTGAAATTGATCTTCATTTATATTATTATTCATATTTCATTTCTCTTGTAGTTTTTAACAAAATAAATATTTGGTTATCTCTTTTAGAATGTAAGAATTTTGTTATTCGCTAACCCATAAACCCCGCAGTTAGAGTTATACGCAATTAGAAATTGTTAAAAAAATAGTTGAAGCATAAGGAAACCAATTGTATATTTATTTGGATTCGATAAATATTG
>Ga0075123_10000955_pt1 | contig 14809 bp, 22 predicted proteins | sample AntAceMetag02UKX_FD_69808 | JGI IMG/M metagenome (GOLD analysis project Ga0075123, IMG submission 69808) | Saline lake microbial communities from Ace Lake, Antarctica - Antarctic Ace Lake Metagenome 02UKX | ecosystem: Environmental > Aquatic > Non-marine Saline and Alkaline > Saline | place... | reverse complement strand
CGTAAAAGCTCATCCCCCAATCCTCTAATGGATGTCTTCCAGCATATGTCTTTGCGATGTGCATGGTTGAGAAAGTAGGATGCTGAGCCCTATAAAGCGCCACCTCTGACTCCCACTCCGCGATCCTTTTCACCACTGCTGTAACCCCTATTACAGCACTTCTAAAGTCTAGGCCTTCAGGAAGGTCTCCCATCTTCTTCTGAATACTTCTCTTCACTATTGCGTCAAGCATTCCAGGACTCTTCAGGATAAGTTCCTTCTCAGCCCTTGCAATAATCGCATCTGCTGTCAGGCTACCGCCCTTGACCTCCTTCAACTCCTCAAGGAAGGGTTTCAGATCCTTTGAAGCCTTTTCAATAACCATCTCTCGAGCCTTTCCTAAAGGAAGGTCTATAAACCTTTTCGCCACACTAATGTGGTCGACTTCAGGAATGCCCAAGTCTCTTCGCAAGGCATTAGCCTCCTCCGTGGCTGAAAGCTCTTTCCTTCCCTTTTTCTTCCTCACCCTCTCCTTCTTCCTGTCCTTAGCTGCTTTAAGAGCTAGCTTTCCTGTTCTTCCAGCGACCCTTTCCTTCTCAGCCTCTTTCCTCTCCCTCTCCCCTCTTGCCCTTACATAGTCCTTTACATAAGGCTGGAGCTCTTTAGGAATCATGCCTGCCTTCATTTGACGCTCTATGGCGGGTAGAGGTATCGCGTCCATGTCCTTAGCCATCTTAGCACGAGCTTCTATTTGCTTACCAAACTTTATTCCCTCTTCCCTCACCTTTGCATCCCTCTCTTCATCCGTTTCCTCCTCTTCCCCTTCCACCCCCAACCCCTTCTTCCTAGCCTCAGCTGTTAACGCGCTTTCATGCTGAGGAGACCCCTCACCATAAGTACGCCTCATTAACTCCACATAGGTTCCATATCTAGAAGCTTCAGGAGTCATCGTTGCAACAGGCATCCCTTTAAGCGTCCCAGCTTTTCGGAACCCTTCCATCAATGGACTCTCCTTTGTGGACTGGATAGCGAATCTTCCCAACCCTCCCATCCCCATTTTTGATCCCTGAATCTCTTCATCAACCATCCTATCATCGTCCATCTGGGCCAGCAGGTCCGCACCAGGACCAATCTCCTTCTGCGCTGCTTGAACGGCAGGAGAGGTTGGAGGGAGGGTTCCAAGCTTGGTTAGAGGAGAGACGGCAGGAGCGTCTCCACCAAGGACGAAGGGTGCATGGCCCTTCTCAAGCGCGCCTGGAATGTATACCTCTCCTGCTATAGGCACATCTGCCTCAGGATAAAATCCTTGGGTGCCTCGTGAGATAGTCTTGGTCTTGATAGGAGCCATCTTCAAAGGAGCCATTACTGAGGGAAGAGGCTTTAGAAGGCCCTTTGCAGCGACGTGGGGGAGGTCCCTTCCGTAAAGTTGTTTACGAAGAGCCCCAAAGCCCTCACTTGGTGAAGGAACAGGCCTCACCTTCTTCTTGGGAAGAGGCTTTAGAAGGTTCGCAGTGGCAGAGATATCAGGGTCTAAAGGCTTGTCCTTATACCGAGGTAGTATTGGTCTTGCCATTCTTCTCACCATTTACTTTCTTAAGCCCCTCCTGGCCATTTACTTTCGTGAGTTCAAAATTCTCAGGTATGATATAACGGTAGGTTGTGGTGTAAGGGGTGAATCCCCATCTCTTTAAAAAAGGTTTAAGGCCTCTAAGACTCTCTCCTCTTAGCTCTTCCCTTCCCAGGTTGTCGGTCCAGAATTGCAAACGGAAGAACATTCTTTCCACCACCTGACGAACCTCTTTCCCCTCATCCGCCATCCATACTTGGATAATCGTTACGACCTTTGAGGTGGAAGGTGCATGGGCTAGGAGGAAGGCCTTTAGCTCCTCCTCTTCAAAGGCCTGAAGGATGAATAGACTATCAGGGGAAGAGGAGAGGCATGATTTGAGGACATCTACTAAATCCTCAACAGTCTCGCCATCCCTTTCAGCGACCCTTAGATGGGAGGTCATGTAGTCAACACCAAGGCCATTTGTTACTCTTCTTAGGTCCATTTGCTTCCCTTTCCTAAATTATCATACTACACGCCGGAGTAGGTGATCACGAAATGTGATCCACGTTTTATCGTTACATCCTCAAACCCGCACCTAATGAGGTCGATTCCATTGGTGTGGGTTATTGTGCTGTGGGGGTCTAAGAGAGAGGCACCACTATATAGGTCAGTCTGGGTGAAGGTTCTTCCACGAAGGTCATTCTCGCATGAGACCACGCCAGTTCCCATTATCGTTACAGTGGGGCAGGCTATTACGTTGTTATAGAATACCTTTCCTCCTTCCACCACCAAGGCCGTACTCACACCTCCGTTGTGCACAACGGTCCCGCCTCTTACGGTTAGGTTGGCATGGCTGCAGTCGATCGTGACGGTTCCTCCCAACACCTCAATGGTGGTGCACGTTACGCCCGATCCAATGTGGACCGTTCCGGAGGAGATACGGATGGTTGTGAACACCGCTGCCTTTCCAGGGAGAGAGGCCACGCCCACTCTATCGTCAGGCTCTGCAAGGATGTCTAAAGCGGTGTTTGTGCCATCCGCACCACCCTCCAGATTCAGGCTATATCCACCCACCCCTCCACCCTTCCCTGCTCTCTTAACTACCACGCTGTTCGTGTTCTCCAAGCTTAGATAGATAAGACCAGTCCCTCCAAGCTCCACATCCTCGTCCACATCTAGGATTAGGGGCCGGTCCTCACTACCAATATTTACAGTACACCCCTCCTTCACCTTAAGGGTGTCAAGAGCATAGTCACTCTCATCCTCACCATTTATGCTTGAGGTGGCGCTTTGGGGGATTTCAAGATCCCCATCCGCAGTAGGTGCAGCGTCTAGGGACCAATTCTCCTTATCGTTGAAGATACTAGGACCACTACACGCCACGCTCGCGCTATCGCTAAGGGTTTGATCGTCGCTGGCATCGCCATCCACCGTCCGGGTGACTACCCAGAAAGGAGCCCCGGCTACATCCGCCGTGATGATTACCTTCTCATCATCCTCCGTACAAGTGACAGCATTCCAAGGAGCAATAGCGGCGGTTGCAGCAGCCACCCCGGCGGCTACCAAACCCTCTACCACGCTCTTCACCAGCTCATCCCCTGAGGTGAAGCTGATCTCGTGGCTCTTCCCCTCCTTATCATCCAACCGGAGGTAGAATTCATCAGCGATCCCAACGTTGGCAGGGGTTTCATGGTTTACTTGCGCTACTGCAAGGGAGTCGCCCTTGAATACATTACCCATATCGTTAGTCCTTCAAAAGAGGCCATTTGTCCTTCGGACACATCATTTCCTTTTGACGCTGCCATTTCCTTCTCACGCATCCATGGGTGTGCTTAATGAAGCAGTCCTCATCCTTACACTCCTTGCAGGCCCTTATGCGATCCTTCACCCACTCAGGCACCCCTTCTACCGGCTCGGGCAGGTCGTCAAGGGTGGCGCCAAAGGGACACTCGAAATCGACCTTGCCGCCCGGTAGGCGGAAGTGCTTCCGTAGAGACTCACGCCATCGGCGACCGCCTTCCAGGTCGCGGCACGTGCGGCAATGCACGCGAGTTTGGCAGTGGGCTGTCTTAACGAAGTCTTTCATCATGGTCACACATCGAAGGTCACAGAACCGTCCTCTGCGGGCCTCTCGCCACCACACGCGGTATAGCTGTTGTTCATGTTGGGAATGTCCGTGCAGTCCACGGGCACGCTGCCGACGTCCACCTTCTGGCTGAACATGTTTCCGCCAGTGTACACGTCATATGCGAACATCGCACCCCACCACCGCGCCGCCCCGTCGAGAGAGACCCTGGCGTACATATCAAACTCAACCGTCTCGTCGAAGTCCACGCAGTTGGGGCTGGTGTATCGGTCAATGGACCACGGGCCAGCCAGTTGGCCTTCCCACAAGCATTTGTTGTCTGCATCCTGCGTCAGCTTGACAGTCTGGTTGGGGTTGCCCGACGTGATCTGGCCACTGGTGCTGTCGAGCCAGTTGATGCAGTCGCACAGGACTATATCCGTGAATACGGCTGTGATGTACTTGGGCGAGAAGTCGGTACAGAAAGTACAATCTTCGCCTGGCACTGGCTCCCCCGGGCAGTCCAGCGCGGGCTTATTCTGGTTGGGAGAATAAACCGGCTTGTTCGTGTTGGGATCGTATGCGGGGTTTGCCATTGTTAAACCGCCGTGCAATCCACAAGGTCGATGACCTCGATCCAATCACTCTCTGTGGAGGAGAACCATCCGAAGTCAAGACGGAGCTTTTTCCGGAAGTTGTTGTACGTCTGATTATACTCAATATCTGTCTGTATTTGCTTAGCCTGACCGAGGATGTAGAAGTCGCCATCTTGAGCCTTAGCGAATGGAACAATGGCCGTTACTGGTATGCTTGTACCTTCAGGCAGTTCCCACCCCGCATCAGCTTCTATCTCGACGTTATCCTCTCCATTATCCACCCCAGCAGCATCACAAGGGTCAAGGTCGATTGTGGAGGCGTCGGTGTAGGCTTCGGTGGGATGGCCCAGGCGAATGGCCGTGCCGCCCCCACCATGGACCAGCATAACCCCACGGGTGTCTTTATTCGTGACGTCGTAGAACTCGACGTAGCAGATAACGTCATCGACGGCCAGGTCCGATCCGTCAGGTTCGTTATTAATGGGAGTGGTTAGGTAGACGATTCGAGTAATGTCTTCATTAACCTTGCTACCATCCTGCTCACAAGGGTTTACTGTAATTTGGTTAGGCGTGTCTGATGACCATTCATATCTGACCTTACCCCAATGAATCCCTTCTTCCTCCTCCCCCACCAACTCTCCAAAGGGCTCATCTGCAGGGCCATAAAGAGCCATCCCCATCCCTTCCTCCAACCCCTCAACCCCATCCCCCAGCTCCCCAACCTCACCCCCTAATGCATCTATCTGGTTCCTTAATCCCTCCACCTCCTCCCTTCCTCCCCCTTCCCTTCCTCCCCCTTCCGAAGGAGAATCTTCCGCATCCTCCGGCACCCTTATCTCCCTCCCCTCTTTCAAAAACCCAACAACCTCGTCCAAGGATCGCTTTAGATCCTCACCCTCATTCCCTTCTGGAGGGGTGGGAGGAGAGAGGGCCTTTTCCCTTCGAAGCGCTTCTAACAGGAGGTTTAGAGTCTCTAGAATGGTCATTACCATTGTACCAGGTTGTAGAGATCGGAGAAGGACACTTCCCTAAGGATAGGAACATCCCCCTCTGCCTCCTCCTTAATATCAACCATTATTACCCGATGAAGGGCTTTTGTCTTATCCGTAGTCCCATATGCATTAGTCTCATCATCCTTCAATACCCAGTGGTCAAGCGAGTTTTCTAAAAGCACAGGTATACGTCTGGGGGCTTTCCTCCACTTCTGCACATTTATCGTCCCCTTCCACCCACCAGGCTTCTTCCAGAATATATACTGGACAGGGACGATTGGATTCTGCCCACCACCCCCACCCCATGGGTTCACTGAAGGTTGGGAGAGAAGAGCGCTTAGGTAGACTTTAGGAAGGCCTGCTTTTACCAAAAGCATGGTCCTAGGACCAGCACCTAGTTGGGTTAAGGTGTTGGAATTAACCTTCCCTATCTTACTCTCAATCACCTGCCATTGGATGTCATTCTGGTGATAGGCAGTCTGGAAGGTTACTGTCGAGAGGTGTTCCGTCCCGATGTTGGAGTCCTTTTCCACCGGCTTCGTTAGGAAGGTTTCCTTATTCTCAATAGTGGTTCCCTCAATTAACTCCCCATCCAAGCCCTCAGTCATTCTAACAGGTCTTGAAACTCCCCACACCGTCATAATGGCCCTTCCAACAGGGAAGGCTAGCCAGTTATAATACCCATAGGTGGCGATTATCAGGCTCTTTCCAGGATCCTGCGGGTCTCTCTCCCATCCCTCCACCTCCTTCGGAACGATTGAAGCGTAGGAGGAGGAGAAGGTCCAGACATCGGCCCAGATGCTTGCCAGTTCAGTTTGGAAATCCTCTCTCGGAACCGACCAGTAGCGTTGGCCTGTCCACTCCAGTCCACCCTTTCCATGTATTCGTGATCGACATCTCGTGAGAGTTCTCATGCCGCTATCCTTCCCTTATACCGAACCATTACAAGGGCCTTTGATCCCTCTCCACCACCCTTTGGCCTTATCCTTACCCATTGACACGTGGGGGTGAGGGTGAAGGTCCCATAGGGGAGGTCATCACCGATGGAGGGCATTGAGGCGTGGCTATAACCATTAGCACCGAGGGTTAGGTCCTCAAAGGGCACCTCGTACTGAAGCTCAAAGGTGAAGAAGTATGGGTCCTCTGTCTGGACCCTTGACACCTCTACCTCCACCCACCCACTTCCGGTGGACCATAGATGACGGTGGAACCCCACGACGGTGACGACCGTAGCGTTGCTTCCCTCAAACTTCTCCACCACTGATTGTCGGATGAGGTAGGAGGTGTGAGAAGGGACAGTATCACCTCTCTCCAGGTCCAGGTCCTCCCTTGAGATGCCATACTTGCATCGGTACTTCCTCCTGATGAATTGACCCTCTAAAGAGGACCACTCACGCTCAAAGTCAGCCTCTGACGAGCAAGGGATCTTAAGGGAGCCAAGATTCTGAACCCCGTCGCTCATGTTAGTTAGTCCTTACGAAAGGGTCGAGGTAGTGTTCAGATTTCTTCACAGGAAGGTCACTCATCATTTCCATCCTCCTCACCACACCTCCCCCACGACGGTCCCCTCTCACAGCCAACGCAACCGTTCGATCCCTCTCCCTCTCCCACTCCCTCGCAGCGATCCATTGCTCCAGCCTCATATTCACATACCAGGTGGCATAAGCCACCAAGGCATTGGAGATATTAGCAATCGTGGGTTCGGAGGCATCTGCGGCGGCCAGCGACGGTAGCACAGCGGTTGTGAGGGTGATGCTATAGGTATCATTACAGACAGGATAGACGTAGAGGGTGTCGTCCTCCTCGTAGGCGAAGAGGGGGACGCCCGTAGCGTCGCCTGCAGGGTAAGGGTAGCGCTCGGCAAAGACGTTCTTTGTCAAAAGTTCGATCTGGTGGGAGGAGGTGCCGTTGATAAGAATAGCCTTTAAAAGCTTCCACGTACCTGAGGTGATGGCGATGGATGCCTGGTCAGCCACAATGGCGATTGTCTCCTGCTCATCCCTCATATCCTTGAAGATATGATGCTGGCCCAATTCCCCCTCTAAGCAGAGGTCAAGGGCGCTATTCACAAGGTGGTTAACATCCGTTCGACCATTTAGATTCGCCACCACCAAGTCTCTTAGTTCCTTTCTAGTCATGACCTACTCCTTACAGCATCGCGGTGTCTTCGATCTTCACCACTACGAAATGGGTTGAGTCGACCCATGTATGGATGTAGTAGAGATCGCTGGAGGTGATGTCGATGATCCAGCAGTGATCCTTTCCAGGACTATCAGCGGCGGTGTTCGTCACGGGCACGCCTGCCTTGGTGAAGAAGCGAGAGCTCTCTCTGTTAAAGGGATTCCCCTTTCCTCTTGTCTTGAGGAACTCTCCCATCAAGCGCTTAACCCCACTCCCATACACGGCGGTTAGGTTTGAGCCAACGGTCACGACTGTAGGCATCGTCATTGTTTTATTCCTTGTCTCTTCTACCCTTGATAGGGAAAGCCTGAAGCGCCTTTACCGCTTCGAGATGAAGCTTGCGGAACCCTTCCGCATTTTCGTCTGTTATTTCTTCCCTCTTGGAGAGATGGCCACATCTCACGTCGGTGTGGCCCATTATCCCTCCCCCTCTCTCTGCTACCTTCATGCAGAAAAAGGTGTCCTCTCCCGTCACCCCTTTCGGCCCCTCTTCCTTTTTAAACCATCCTCCAGGGGGTAGGTTATCCCTAACCCACTCTAGGTTTATAAGCGTGCAGCCCATGCCGCAGGAGTCAATCTCCACCCCTTCCCTTCCCTCTTTCGCCCTCATGGTAAAGTGATGCTGGGTGCCTCCTGGTGCAATCTTCCCCCATGTAGGCATAAAGGGATACCCGCGTTGGACATAGTGCCCAGCGGTGATTACCGATCCTTTTTCAGCGAGGGATAGGAGCTTTTGGAACGCTTCATTAGGGATGGTATTGTCGGTGTCCATGAACATAAGCCACTGGCAGTCCAAGCCTAAGGAGGTCTCCATTATGTAATTCCGAGCCCTTTCATGCGGGCTTTGATCAATAGGAACCACAATGGCAACCTCTCCCAAACGTCCAATCTCTACAGCCAATCGTAACATCGACGGTAAAGCCTCGCCCGGTACCATCCCAAACACGGGTATCCCTAATGCCACTCTCATGATACTATATCCTTAAAGGGTTAGAGACATTGGACCAGGCCGTGGATTGCGGTCGCCACGGTTGTGGAGGTCGCAACGGCTTCCAGTGCAATGATCCGACGGACGTGCAGGGGGGCGGTCCCTGTGGCAGTGCCATGAAGGGCGTTCGCACTACCGTTAGCACCGATAAGGGCATCACCCACAACGATGGCAGTATCTCCAGAGGTCGCCAACGCAGCGACTTGAGTATTAATGCCATGAACCTGAATCCAACCAAAGTACTCGGCGGTGAAACTTGCAGCAAGGACCACCCCTGCCATGTAAGACAAGTCTCCCGTCAGGCCATCGTAGACCTTTTTGAGGAAGTCCACGGTGTTGGTGTCCAGGTAGAAGCATATCTGGCCTACTGTAAGGGCAGTATGCTTATTCTGCACATAACGATAGATATTCTGCCCATCGAAGCGGAGATTCCCCACCCCCTCTTCATCAGAGGCGGAAATCTCCGTCAGGGAAGTCTTGAAAAGCGTCTTAGCAGCTGGGTATGAACCCATTATAAGCTCCTTCCCTATTAGGTGTAGGTCCCGAGGAAGCCTTGACGACGCAGTTGGCTACATATCAGATTCAGTGTGCATATAATGTGAGCTATACGCTCCAGCTGAAGCGGAATGTCTTTCCAATGCGTCATGTCAAACCATGCCTGGGGATCGTACACGACGTCGATGAAGTCTGTGTTGAAGAAGAACATCGTACCAGCGGTCAGGTCTTCTGACCACACGATATCCTTTCCCTTGAATTTTAACACTTCATAGCCAAGGTCGGCCAATTTACCCGCACCCTTGATAATCTGCGTCTGATCCAAGGCGAAGGATTCGTAGATCTCGAAAAGGGTTTGAGCTGTAAGGATCAGGTTAGGATAATCCTGGTTCTTCCCACAGGTGTTGTAGATATTTTTCATATCATCCAACAGGTGCACTTCCGGCGGGTCGTTCGCAGACTTATACACTCCTTGATGCCATGAATTGCCAGTCCCGGTGTCTATGCCTCCATAGACGTAAGTCCCAGGGCTCTGGTTGTAGTAGGAACCAGCAGGGAGCATGTTATAGATGCTATCCACGTCCCTGGCCGCACGGAGGTCCGTACCTCCGCCAGTATCCACAGCGGCAATGAACGATGACTCAAACTTATCGTTCAAAGCATCTCTCGCGGCTTGGATCTTGGTCCCTACGAGGGATTTAATCTTCTTCGGGCCATTGTTTTGCTGATCATCCTGATAAGATCGTTGTATATGTGCAGCTATATACTTCCATCTCCACATGGCCATCGTCTCGATTTTGTCCTCACCTGAAGGAAGGGTATCGCCCTTCGCTACCGCTGTGGCGGTCTTCACGCCATACTTCATCGTCCGGGTTATGAACTTCTCACCGACTTGCTTCTTGAAGCAGCCCTTCTCACGTAGTGCGGCGGTGAGAACGTTTGCTCCAAGGATATTGTCGATGGCTTCAGCCCGTATGGTGTACCATGTATGGGTGAATTCGTCATCAATGGTTCGAGTGAGGTCTGGAATGGTTGCCATTTTCTCTTCCTAAATTATCCAGCCCTTTCAAATGCTTTTTCAAGCTCTGGGTCCCTCGCATTCTGGGCCTCTGACAGGAGTTGTTGAAATCCTTGTCGGCCTGGGGGGAGGGGAGTCTCTCGCGTGCGGCTACTCTCAGGTCTAGCACTACTCGAGGAAGGTTTCTCACTTCCAGTATCTTGAGCAGAGGGGAGACCTTTGCCAGCCCTTCCACGGGCTATGATGTAGGCCTCTTCTGCATTCAGTCCCTTTTCATCCATCAACCCAATGATGGTGTCCCTAAACCCATCAAAGTCAGGATATTTCTGTTTAGTTGCAGCCATTTGGGTGATCTGACCATCCACCCTTCGACCCATTTCCACACCCTCTAGGTTCTTCAATCTCTTCCCCAAAGGACCTAAAGCCTCTTCAAGCTTCGTCCCCATCATCTCTCCCAGTTTACTTATAGTCGTGTTCGTAATGTGCTCAGCAAGCTTTGATCCATCAAGGTCATCCAACTCCTCTTTGGAAAGCTTCCCACCACCTCCACCAGTTGGATCTTCCACACTAACCCTCCCCACCGTCACCTTCACCGGCTCCCCATTAACCTTCGCCTCGTAAAGGGCTCTTATGTCAGGGTCGGCCAGCAGCCTCGCCACGCCTCCTGCATCCTCTTGAGCCTCTTTCAAGGCTGTTATCTCATCCTTAAACCCCTTTACAAGCGCTTTCATCTCATCACTCATCACTGTTTTGTCGTTCTCAGGCTTCTTATCATCTTTAGGTTCCGGCATTTGCAGGCTCCTTCACGTTGGCATCAGCGACGGCGGCATCACTGGCTTTCTTCTTAGCAATCTCTCGCTCTTCCAATCTCTTATTAAGCATGATCCTCCTCCTCTGCATTGCATACTCATAACGGAGGTGGCGGATCATTCTTATGACATCCTTACCGGTAATGGTCCCATCTCCTCTTGTGATGGTACAGGACCAACCCTTCTCAGGGTCATGCTTGAATAAGACCTTCTTATCCACTTCTGGATCTTTCATTCCACACCCTTTCCTAAAGTAGTAGAGAACTCTCTACCTTATTTGCTCTGCAATAACGTCTAAGTACTCGCTCGCTGTCGAAGAACATTGGCTTATCGGCTATGTGCTCCAAGACGATGGGTTTGAAGATCTTAATCTTCGAAGCGTGGGTGGCTACTCTCACCATCACCCCTCCACACTCCTTACACCTAATCTTACGATTACGGTTCTTAACCCGTCGCTGAAGATCAACCTGCGGATGCTTCGGGCACTTGTACTGGTAAATTGGCACTTTTCGTCCTCTTGAAAATCGCCACCAGGCCAGGATCGTCCTGGTAGACCTGTTGCATGAATAAAGAAAGGGCCTGACGGTCGATGGTGGGATCGGCCGCCAAGCCTGCGTATAGCTCCAGCGCTTCGCGCTTCCGTCCGGCAACAGAAGGCAGCTGCTCAGAGCTAAAGGATACTTCATAAGCGTATTCACCTTTTAGAGAGTCGCCGGTGAAGGTTATCCATTTACTCGCACCCTCCTCCCCTACTACCTCAATCACCCTAGGAAGGGTCCAGAAGCTACTCACCACCTGGTTCAGCTTACGGATGAGGGTTACATAACCCCTTCGGAGATAGGTCTGCCTTCGGCCCATCCTTAGTTGCGAACCCTCAGCAACCTCCCTCGTTTCGGTGGCCGTTCTCCTCCCCTTACTCTCATACTCCCCAGCCTGATTACCACTAAACCCTACCATCTCTCTTGCACTCCTCCTAACGCCTTCCAAATCCTGGTATAAGGGCATGTTCACACCACCCGTTATGGCCTTGATGACATTATTCAGGTCCGATCCCTCTTTGGCCTTCGCACAGGCGCCGATGTTTTTGGAGAGTAGAAGGGCAAGCTCCTCAGGAGCAAAGGCATCTTCGGTGGTGACAAATTTCAAGGCCATTAGTCTGCGTTGTTTGGCTGCCTGGAGGACGATATCGTCAGCCTCCATTTGAGGCTTTTGGAGGTAATAAGCATCAGGGGTGGTCCAGAATGCACGAGTGCGAGGGACGAATCCAATGCCGACGAAGGGCAGGCCATCTATCTGCAGAAGGTCAGGCTTATTACGAAGCCATCCCTTAGACCCTGTTGCAAGGACCTTAACCATCCCATCCCTTCGATCGTGGATTTCGAACAGCTCCATATACTCAACCCTTGACGAACTCTCACGCCTGGAGGCCCTCCCCACACTCCTCCCTGCACGGTAAGGCTTCTGAACACTCTTGTAGGAGTTCATGAAGTCCTCCATGCTCATCACAGGGGTTAAGTCCCTTACATTCTTATACTTAGGATCACTCCTAACTTCATTAACATGCCTCACGACACGGTGAGCTACCCACGGAGCGTCTGCAATTCGTCGGGTGCCCCACGGGACAACAATGTCATGCGGCGGCACGCATTTAACCCAAGGCATCCCAGGCCTACCTCCCCCCTGAAGGCCCCATTCAATCCTTCTCCCCTTCTTATCAAACTGACTAAGGGTCGCTCCAAGGTTGTTGCCTGCATCCAGCCTCGGATCATAGCCAAACTCGCTATCATAGCCGATCTTAAGAATCCCTCTCCCCCAGAGGAAGGCGTGGAGCACCGCCTCTTCCATGGCCTCCATTATCTCCAACTCCGTGATTAGCCAATTATCAACGGCCTCAACCACCGAAGCACTTTCTATGAACTCACCCCTTCTGGCCCTTACACTAATCTTAGGATTCGGCACTGTAAGGGTCGAGAGGAGGCTGTCACCATTAGAGGCAATTAGGTTGGGACCTGGAGCCTCACTTGGATCTACATCATAATAGAGAGCCTCTAAGGTAGCCCAACTCTCCTCCAGCCCATAGGACCGACGGTACTCCAGACCGTTCTCAATCTCTTCCTTCCAATCCTTCACACTAAGCTCTTTGAAGGCCATTCTCTCACTCTTCAGCGATTGACAATACCAGCACGAACAGCCCCGCCCATCGCCAGCGCCACCACGGCCTCTACAAGCGCAGGAAGCTCAATAGCGCCAGTGATCCAGGCGGTGGTAGCTGTGATCATGCCACCAGCCATCAATAAATAGGTCTTCTTGCCCTTAAGCCATTCTCTTATGTCATGGATCATAGTAAGCTCGCCATTCTTCCCTTTAAGGGAACACCCATCGTTTGGAGGATCTGCAGAAGTCCAATCACAATCCCCTTCCCCGTTCCAACGGTTATTTGTCCCTGGGTACTTTCCCTAATGAAGTCTGCCATTAGTTGAGACTCGTTCAGGCTCTTAACCTTCGTCTCCACAAGGGATGGGATACCCGATGCGGCGGCTGCCATCCTTCCACTCTTCTTCATTACCGGTTCCATATCTCAAACCTCTTTCACTTTGCCGACTCTAAAGCCGGCATTAAGGGACTTACAAAAGCCTTAGCCTTATCAGCGATCTCCTGACGAAGGGACCTTATGGCTTGAAGGCGGGTTATTGTGTCTTTGAACAGGCGGAGGGTCTTGTCCATTCTTTTATAACGAAGACCCTCATTATCATCCAACCCATCCTGACTCTTCATGATGTCCTCATACTTCAGGGCCAAGCTATCCATCTCTTTCGGATCTGCTTTCACGTCCATTACAAACCCTCTAAAGACCGAAGTACGGTTGGCCCTACTCTCCCTTACTGCATCTGCATGATACTCCTCCACCCCTACCTCCAAATTCTCAGCCACCTCTAAAAGGAAGGAATGACCCTTCTCCTCAGCTTTGAGCAGGCCACACCCACCCATTACCATTGGTACTGCCAAGAACAACCATCGTATTTTAGACATTCTCATGCTCCTTCCTTCACCAAAAGCTTCCACACTACCCTGACCACAAGGCCAAGGATCACTATTACAATAGCTCGAGTCAGCCACACCCTCTGCTTCTCCTTCTCCTTAAGCCGGTCCACGTCCATCCTCATCCCAGGACTACCGTTCGTTCCTGAGAGACAAATATCAATCTTCTTCAACCCTTTCATAACCGCCAGATGCCTCTCCTCTGCAAGATTCCCTCCACTCTCAAACTTTTCCTTACAAACGTCAAGCATTATTTCATGGTCCATCAGGTGGTCCTTGCGATGATGGTGAAGGTATTAGGATCGATCGTTACCTTTACAGGACTACTATTCTTTACAATCACCTCAGTATTACAGAGCCCGGTGGGATCACCAGCAGTTATCGTGTAAGGATAGGAATACTTACCCTCTGAATCCTTCGTCATGGCTTCATCCGCCACCAACGACCCTCCATCCATGTCCTTAGCTGTAAGCTTTATCGACACTGAAGGGTCCTTCAGCTGCCCACCCCTCTCCCTCACCTCTGTAGCAACGATAACGGTCTCACCAACGGTATACTCATCTTCGGAGCTCATCACCACCTCCTCTCATTTCCGACGTTATCTCTAAATCCCTCTCCATGCTTGAGGAGACCACCAGATCCTTCCTCATCCCACTCTCCACCATTAGGTCATTCGTCATGGTTGATAAAACCTCTAAAAGCCCAACCATAAGGGTTGCCCATGCAAGGTCAAAAGGAGGAGTAAGCCACAAGGCACGATCAAATCGATCAACATTTCCATCAACCTTTGCTACAGTTCTCACGACGCACTCCCCATTGTCTGGGTAGTCTTATCATCTGAAGTAGCTTGTGTGGTCGCAACCGCGTCGTTGTCCTTATAACACTTAGTCTCGGAGGAGGTCATTGTGGCCTTTTTAAAGAACCTTCTCCATAGTTGGACGATCATCTCTCTAAAGTTGGAGGCCACTCCTGCAGGCTCCGTCACCGCAATGGAATCCAACCCATCCGAGGCGAGCTTCAGGCCGGTGGTAGTGTCAGGTCCCTGTTCAAGGGCGTTTTCAGTAAGCCTCCTCGTACCACCATCATCCTCAGTCA
>Ga0075123_10000953_pt1 | contig 14821 bp, 13 predicted proteins | sample AntAceMetag02UKX_FD_69808 | JGI IMG/M metagenome (GOLD analysis project Ga0075123, IMG submission 69808) | Saline lake microbial communities from Ace Lake, Antarctica - Antarctic Ace Lake Metagenome 02UKX | ecosystem: Environmental > Aquatic > Non-marine Saline and Alkaline > Saline | place... | reverse complement strand
CTCGTGTCACTGTTAAATCAATTGCAGCGTTTGCAATGTACCACATGAACCGCCGTGGTACGGAACCGTATGCCCGGTGGTGTGGGAGGACGGCGGGAGCAATCCCGCCTCCTACCCGATTCTTGCCATCGACACTTCAAAGACTACACAACAAGCTCTTTCGAAATGGCCGCAACATAATCATCTACTCTCGCAGCAATTGTTTCGCTAAGCTGCTGCTCTAATTCGACGCTCGCAGGCTCGATCCCAAAAATAACAATCTCCTCCGGACACCGCCCTAACTGCCGAGCCATTTCGATAATCTTGAGAACATCCGCTTCGTGCAGCGACAAATGCGCCAGCTTCTTCACGCTCTTTACCTCTTCCGGCCCGAATCTTTCCATCGTCCCGGGCTCTCGGCCCATAAATGCGCAATCCACCAGAATCACCTTCCTTCGGTCGGCCATGTAGTGCAAAAGATTGATACCCCCGACGCCGGCATCGACAAAGTCAATGTTCTCGTACTTTTCACCCTCCCCGGCAAGACGCTCAATGATAAATCCGCCGATACCCTCATCGGACATCAGCGGATTTCCAAGCCCTAAGACAACAATATCTTTCCTATCCTTCAAGATTCGGATTCCCCGCCTACAAACTGTACGTCCAGCATATGAGCCGAACAGGAAATACACGGATCATACGCCCTCACAAGCATCTCCAGCCGCTGCCGAACAATCTCCTGGCCCTGATCCATAATCTCCGGCACGAGCTTCTCGAAATCATTCTGGATGTTCGCGTGGTTTTGATTCGTCGGAATACACAAATTACCGGCCACGCACTTGCCGTCGCCGTCAAATTCATACTTATGAAACAGAATGCCGCGAGGAGCCTCAACAGCCGCCACCCCGACGCCGGCTCTCGGCTTAACGCTCACCTTTTCCTCAACCACACCAACGCTCAACAATTCATCGATTATCCGCAGACTCGACTCTGCTATCTCCGCACACTCCACAAGCTGGGCCACAGTGTTCATATAAGGATTGCAGCAGCCCTGTTTGAAACCGAACCTGCCGGCAAGAGCCTTGGCCGAATCGCTTAACTGGCTGAAGTTGTTATTGAATCTCGCCAGAGCACCCACCGCATAAGAATCGCGGTGCCACTTCGCCCATTTCGCCGTCGACTGATCGACCACGTACTCGTTCGCGACGCTTTCCCAGTCGTCAATTTCCGCGGTGTAGCCGTCGGTCGAGACAATCTGGCCGTCATAAAAAGAATACACCGAAGATTCACGAAGCGAAACATACTCGGTATCGCGCTCGAACGCCGGAACCTCACCTGCAACACTGTGAACGACATCGGCTATCGCACCAATGTCTGCCATAGTCTCCCGCAGTCTCTGCTCGAGATGCCTGAACTGCTGCTCGGAGGGCACGCGGGTGAATCCGCCCGGGATAAGAGTTATCGGGTGAGTCACCCTGCCGCCGATAAGCTCCGACCATTCATTAGCCACACGATGCGCCCTGACAATAGTAAGCACCGCGTCCTTAGCCAGGCCCACCAGGGGGACAACTGACTTGACGCCGAAAAAGTCCGGAGCCGCGAGATACCCGATATGAAGAACATGACTCTGAAGCTGTTCAGAATAGTGCAACAGCCGTCGAATAAGGTCCGTTTGCTTCGAGACTTCTATTCCCAAAGCCGCCTCAACAGCCTTCGTCGCCACCAACGAATGCGATATCGAACAGATACCGCATATCCTGCTCACGATCGTCTGAATGTCCTCGTAGCTTCGGCCCCGAATCATCGCCTCGAAAAACCGAGGCGCCTCCGGAACCTGCCACTGCACCTTCTCGACCTTACCGTCTCTGGCGTTCACCACGATATTGCCGTGTCCCTCGACACGCGTAACGTGCTTTACATCGATGTTCAATTCTTTAATCATATAGTCACCTGCTGCTTTGTGCTCCCACTTCCAAAAAGAACCATTTTAGTTTTCAAATCTTCGACATCCAAACCGTACTTTTCTATAACTTCCTTAGCCGCATCGACGTTCGGACTATCGACATACCCGCGACAACCAAAGCACCTGAAACCAGCCGAGGGACATCTCGCACCGCACCCGGCCCGAATCACCGGACCTAAGCAAACCTGCCCACTCTCCCACAGGCACACATTACCCTTGGACTTGCACTCGACGCACACCGGATACTCCGGAATCTCCGGCTTCTTACCCATCAGAAGGCAGCGAACAACATAAACAAATTCACGCAACTCAATAGGACATCCGAAAATCTTGTAGTCGACATCGACAACCTCATCGACAGCCTTGGTCATCAAAGTATTAAGATGCTCTTTGGATCCATCCTTGCCGTAAACACAACGCCTCACTTCATCCAGATCGAAATTATTCTTCAGCTTATTCAGACCGCCCGTCGCCGCACACGAACCCAGCGCGATAAGAATCTGCGCCCTGCTCCTGATCTCCTTGACCCGCTCTTCATCCTCGGCCCGCGTGATCGAACCTTCCACGATGGCGATATCGTACTGATCGCTCTGCTCGCTCATCCCCTCACGCCACTCCACAACATCGACGGCCCCGATCAAATCGAGGATCTCTTCTTCCATATTCACTATCTGGAGCTGACAGCCCTCGCAACAAGCGAAATCAAATATTGCTACTCTCGGTTTACCCATAATTATATAGCCTCCGGAATCGAACCCAAATCAGAATAACGAAACACCGGCCCGTCCATGCACGCATAATTATTATTTATCTGGCAGTGTCCGCATTTGCCGACCCCGCACTTCATCTTCCTCTCAAGATTCACGTAAATCCTCTCGTGCCGAATTTGCCTTTCCGCCAACGCTATCAGCACAAACTTATACATGATCGGCGGACCGCAGATAAAAACGTGGGCATCCACTAATTCCGCTTCTATCTGCGGAATCAACGTAGTCACCACCCCGACGTTGCCCTCCCAGCCGTCGTCGGCAACGTCCACGGTTTCCAGCAACTCCATATCGTCTCTGCCCGCCCAATCCGACAATTCCGAATGGAAAAATCGTTCGTCGCTGGATCTGGTCCCCACCAGCACCGTAACCGAGCCGTAATCGTCACGGTGGTCCATTGCATACTTAATGAATGATCGCTGAGGAACCAATCCTATGCCGCCGCAGATAAAAACAAGGTTCTTACCCTTGGCCTGCTCGACCGGATAACAACCGCCCCCGAAAGGACCGCGGATACCAACCTTGCTACCGGCTTTGAGATTATGAATGGCGTTGGTGACATTTCCAATCCGCCGGACAACCAACTCGAATCCGTCCGACTGAGTCGGAGAAGATGAAATTGAAATCGGAGCCTCTCCGATGCCCGCAACAGAAACCTCAACAAACTGTCCCGGCACGTATTCCAAAGGCCCATCGTCCATCGAAAGACGCAGGTACAATTCCGTCTCATTCATCAGATTCGTTTCATTCACCGTCGCCGGTTTCGGCAGGTAAATGTCCGTCTCTGTAGCACAACATTTAGACATTGATAAAACTCCTAATTGCTTTTCACGCTCGATATAATTCATTATTGGCCAACATTAATATCGTCGAGCAGTCTGTTATATACGCTTACGGGATTGGCAATATCGGGCAGACACGCGCCCACGCAGCGTCCGCAACCAACACACGCAGTTTCACAGCCGATCTTATCCGGGACGTACTTGCCCTTTCTGTAAAGCCGGTGCCGAAGACGGTCCGCTCGATGAGTCCTGAATTCATGATCGCCTGCAACCTTCGTAAACCCGTCAAGAACGCAGCCGTCCCATGACCTCTCACGCTTGCCCGTTTTCATATCCCAGTTCACTTCATCACGAACATTGAAACAATAACACGTCGGACAAACCATATTGCACGAACCGCAGCTAAAACAAGTCCTCGCCTTCTCTTCCCAAACAGGATGCTCGTAAGCGCCTTCCAGAAGCTTACCCAACTCCGAAGGCTCGCATTTCAAGTCATGATTGTTCAAGCCCTGCCGGTTTCTCTCCCAGACATCTTGACGTTTCTTCAAATCTTCCTTGCCCGCTTCAACCGCCTTATCGGCCGTCGCCAAAAGCGACTCGCCTTTGTCCGTACCAGCCTCGGCAACATACCCGTCATCAACCTTCGTCAAAAGAATATCGTATCCTTTCTCCACGGTGGCCGTGCCCATCGAAGAAGCAAACACATTCTTCGAAGCCGTCACTACATCGACCGCAATGATCGTAACATTATCTCGCAGCTTCATGTAGTGACTGTCATAATTGTCCTGGCTGAAAAGTTGGTCCATCTGGTTTATGGCTATCATATCGTAAGGATGGACACCAATGAGAACGAACTTCTCATTCTCATAGTACGATTCATACGCACCCGGCATTTCAAAAGTCATCAAAGTCTCCACCGGCGGCTGAAAATACTTCTTCGGCGGCAAAAGCGACACATCGTAATCAAGCCGCAAATCACCCGCCGATTCGAGCCGGCGAAAAGCAAACTTCTCTCCCACCGCCTGCACTCCTTCTACTCGACCGCAAGCCAAAAGATTGTCAACGAAATTTGTCAAAGCATTTTCACTCAGTTTTTTTACGCTCATCTCATTACTCTTTCTTCTGCAATAAAAATTTTATCCCGCCCCATGATTTCTCGGCATATAGTAAGGCAGCCTGGCGAGATCCATAGCAATATCTATTGTCAATACTTTCACCTTCTTCGGCACACTTATATAAGAAGGTGAGAAATTCAAAATTCCCTTCACACCCGTCTTGACCAACGCATCAACCGTCTGCTGCGCGACGTCTCCCGGAACCGCTATTATCCCGACATCAATATTTCTCCTTTTCAAAGTGTGCAAACTGGAAACACTCTGAATCACAGTATCGCCCAGCTTTCTGCCTATCTTCTTAGGGTCGTTATCGAAGACCGCAGTTATATCGAAGCCATAAACAGAAAAGCCGCGGTGCAGCAGAACCGCCGAGCCGAGCTTGCCCGCTCCAACCAGAACCGCCTTGTGCAAAACGTCCAGCTTCAGAATCTTCCTGATATGCTTCTTCAACTTCTCGATGTTGTAGCCAACCCCGCGAGTACCTAATTCGCCGAAATAAGAGAAATCCTTCCGTATCTGCCACGAATTCACGCCCACCACGTCCGCCAACGCACCGCTGGAAATACTCTCCCGGTCATGCGTTGCAAACAACAGGGCCCTGAGGTAAAGCGGCAGTCGCCGAACACTCTCGTCTGGAATCCTGTGGTATCTCATAAATATACCTACGATCTATTAACGCTTGTGTTCACATTCACAAGATCCTGAACACAAGTCTATTTAATCCTATATACATCGGTCAACATCGGTCAACAATTTTTACCTGTTCAGCCGTTTAAGTAATCTAATTAGCGATTTACGTAATAAAAATACCCCGCAACGCCTTCCTATTACACGTAAAGCCGACAAAATAACCAAAACCCGCAAAAAAGCGACTAACAAACCATGATCGCCCCCGCAATCCCAAAAACCCTGTATCCGGATCACAGAGATTTTCCTGGTCATCCCCCAGACAAAAAAATCAAAACGTCCAATATTCCAACGCAAATCACAAAATGCACGCCTACCAGGCCAACCCGCCCCCGCCACAAAACCACAAATACGACCGATAAACCTCAGGCTAAAACAACAGGATCTTCGCAAAAAGCCCGAATCGCCGCCATAAACTACGCCGGCCAAAGACCGACAAAGCCGAGCCACACGGCATAAGAACGAAAAATACGCAGAAACTATATTTTAAGCAGGTTTGCAATGCTTTGCCAAAACTGTATAATGCTGCTTGGCGGTGATGCAGTTGGACTTTTGTAATCTATACAAATAGGGAGTTCAAAAATGCTCAGAAACAAAACGCGAGTGATAATGCACTTGGCGGCAATCCTGATAATCTCAGGCCTGCCCTCGCAGTGCGCCGGCGCGACGGCCGAGACATGGCATCTAAATCAAGGTCAGGACTGGAAAAGCCTCTCATCAAACAGTCCGAATGACAAGTACCTGCTCGAAGTGGCCCGAATAAAGCAATTGATTGAGAACGGCCAAACCGAAGATGTGCAGCAGGCACTCAATCAACTCAAAGAAGACTTCCCCAAAATCGCCGGCCCCGACCTCGACGCCTTCATACAGGCCGAAATCCTCTTCGCAAACGGAAAACTCGTCAAGGCCAGTAGAAGCTACGATAAATTTCTCGACAAATATTACCACGACAGCGGACTCTACAAGGCCGCACTCGTCAGGCAGTTCCATATAGGAACAACATTCCTCGCTGGCAGAAAAAGAAAAGTACTGAAACTCTTCAAAATAAGAGGATACGCCACCGGCGCGAAAATCATGGAACGCATCACCGAAAGAGCCCCGGATGAGCCGATTGGTATAAAAGCGGCCGTAAGCATCGCCCAAAGCTATGAAAAAAGAAAAAAATTCGAAGACGCATACGAAAAGTGGGCACAAATACTCGCACAATGGCCCGACGACAAAATCGCAAAGGATGCCTTGCTCGCAACCGCAAGGTGCAGACACGCCAACTACAGGGGACCAAACTACGACGCCTCCGATTTGGCGGGAAGGCCCTTCAGCGTACAAACATATTACGACAGCGCAAAGGCCTCCTACGAAGACTTCAACTCCAAATATCCACAGGACGCAACCCGAATCGGCGTCGAACAAATGATTCAAACCATAGACCAGCAAATGGCCTACAAAGATCTCAAGACCGCAAGGTACTATCAAAAAACCGGTAGCATAGAAGCCGCTAATCATTATTACAGGATGGTCGCAAGCCAGTGGCCCGGGACCGAAGCGGCCAAAATGGCTCAGGACAGCCTCAATAAAAATGCTTCAAAAACTGAAAAGGTAATGAAATGAAGACAACAAATTTGACGAAAAGAAATCTGTCTCTCGTTCCCTTTTTGGCCCTCTCAGCAGCAGCCTGCCTGCTTTTTCCGGGCTGCAAACAAATGGGAGGCTATTCGAACGAATCGCTGTTCCCTGAAGATGTGGTCAGCGTTTATGTCGAAATGTTCGATAATCGGAGCTTCTGGCGGGGAGTCGAATATGACGTAACAGACGCACTGGCAAAACGCATCGAAACCGACACACCCTACAAGATAATATCGAATCGAGATCGGGCCGATACAATTATTAGCGGATATGTGACCTCTGTCGGACAATCGCTGCTCAGTATCGAGCGAGAGACCGGAAGGGCTTTAGAAAAAGAGGTGGACTTGCGTGCTGTGGTAAATTGGAAAAATCTTAAGACAGGAGAACTTCTAATAGATAATCGTCTAGTCAGCGGAACCTCCACATATTCCAACCTACTAAGCCAGGATTTCAAGTATGGCTCGGCAATCGCCGCAAACAACATGGCGCGGAACATCGTAGAACTGATGGAAAAACAGTGGCAATAAAAAAGGCTCGCGAAAATCAGGATATCGGGGCATCGTTGCGCAGAAATGCTTTTGGCTTCTCGACTACCTGAGCTTTCTGCTTGATTTATGAGATAACACAATTATGACTGATAACAAAAGCAACAGACCGCCTCAATCACCTCGAGACCCGATGAACAGACCCGGCAAAAAGCCGCCGATACCAAACTACAAGCGGGGACCGTTCACATGGCTGATAATTGGAATACTCATATTCAGCACCATGATGATGGTAAAACCGCTATACGATTATAATGAAGTAGACTGGACGGAATTCGTCGAACACGTCGAAGGCAGGCACATCGAAAGCGTTACCATCAAACCCACCGAGATCGTGGGTAAATTCACCGATGAATATCTCGCCACAGAGCCCGGAAAAGGAAAGGCTTCGTTCGTCGTTTATTACGACCGCGAAATACGTAAGGAATGGCTCGGCCGCGGCGTACTGGCTGAAAACGGCGTAAAAGAAAAAGACGCACAGGAAAAACTCTGGCCGTTGATACTGTTAAACTATGGCATGCCGCTGCTCCTGATAGGTGTGTTTTTCTATTTCATCTTTGCCCGCAATCTCCGCGGCGGGGCAGGCGGAATGCTGATGTCCTTCGGAAGAAGCAAGCACCGACTGCAGGGTAAAGGCCGCGTAAGTATCACCTTCGCCGATGTCGCCGGCATCGAAGAAGCAAAAGACGAAGTCGCTGAAATAATCGAATTCCTCAAAAACCCCAAAAGATTTCAACGCCTCGGAGGCCGGATACCACGCGGCGTACTGCTCGTAGGCCCACCGGGATGCGGAAAAACACTGCTCGCAAAAGCAATCGCAGGACAAGCCGATGTGCCGTTCTTCAGCATATCAGGCAGCGATTTCGTCGAAATGTTCGTAGGAGTCGGAGCATCAAGAGTAAGAGACCTCTTCAAACAGGCAAAAGAGAGTTCGCCCTGCATCATCTTCCTCGACGAAATCGACGCCATCGGAAGAAAACGCGGAGCAGGCTTTGCCGGCGGAGGACATGATGAAAGAGAACAAACACTTAACGCAATCCTCGTCGAAATGGACGGATTCGGAACAGACGACCAGGTCATTGTCATCGCCGCAACAAACAGAGGCGACATCCTCGACCCCGCACTGACAAGACCCGGAAGATTCGACCGGCAGATATTTGTACCGCTGCCAGACCTCAAAGGTCGAGCCGAGATACTAAAGGTGCATGCAAAGAAAATAAAACTGGACCCGGACGCCAGCCTCGAAAGGCTCGCACGAGGAACGCCGATGTTCAGCGGGGCCGACCTCGCCGCAATCATCAACGAAGCCGCACTCGCTGCAACAATGCTCGATAAAGACCATGTCGAAATGGCGGACCTCGAAGAGGCGCGTGACAAGGTCAGATGGGGAAGAGCAAAGACAAGCCGAGTCATAGACAAAAAGGAAAAGTCTATCACCGCTTACCACGAAGCGGGACACACTCTTGTCCAGTCGATGCTCGAAGACGCCGACCCACTGCACAAAGTAAGCATCATCCCGCGAGGCCCGATGGGAGGAGCTACGTTCGCCCTGCCCGAAAAGGACCGAACGATTTTCACCAAAGGATATTGCATGGCCCTGCTACAGGTCTGCTTCGGCGGCAGAATCGCCGAAGAAATGTTCTGCGACGACATCTCCAGCGGAGCACAGTCAGACATTCAACAAGCCACAAAAATCGCAAGACAAATGACACTCACATGGGGTATGAGCGACGAGCTTGGCCCCATCAGTTACGAGCCCGATACAGGCATGCGTGACATGTTCTTTGGTATGCCGGGCGAGAAGGAATACTCGGAAAAAACCGCCGAAGTAATCGACCGCGAAGTGAAAAAGGTGACGGACCAGGCATACAAAAAAGCCAAAGAATTGATTGGAGCAAACAAAGACAACCTCGAGAGAATTGCAAAGGCGCTGCTCAAATATGAAACTCTTGACGCCGAAGATGTTGACCTGCTCCTGAAAGGCGGCGAAATAAACAAGCCCACAGTCGGCGAACTTTTGGAAGCCGAACAGGCAAAGACCGAAGAACCCGAACAGAAACAGGAAGAACAACCACAGACTGAAAAACCCGAATCGAAACAAGAAGAACAACCGCAGTCTGATAGTGTATAGTATGTAGGACGCTGGAATAACAAGGCTATACGCTATTTTGAAACCTGACTCCCCGCTCGTCGGCGCATGGAAACATAATGTAACTACCGATTTCCGCTAATGAAAAAGGAAGGTTGCAATTTCGAGATGCTCAGCAACAAGAAGATAGTCTCAATAGTCGCCCTGACATGCGTATTAGCTGCAAATTACTGCCTCTACGCAAAAAGCCATGCAAAAAACCTCACGACCGCAACTGCCCCCGTTGAACTCGCCAAATACAAAGACCAGTCTTCCGCCGCCCATATCGAGCCGGTCACCTTTTCCCAAAAGCACGGCCTCGCCCTGATCTTTGAAGGAACACACGATCTTCACTACTATGCAAAACACGAAACCGCCCCAGCCGTCGGATACGAACTCAAAGTGACAGCCACCTCGGACGCCTTCACCTTCGGCAACGCCCTTTTCCCGAAATGGGAAATTTTCAAAGACCTCCTCGGTACAAATGTCGAGGTCTACGCCGGCAATTTCACCGTATTCCTACCCATCGAAACCGCCAAAAACAAAACGCAATCCGATAGTACCGTCAACGTCAAGGTCTCCGGTGTCGCATGCACTAGCGAAATCTGCCTCCAGCCATTCGAAAAAACAATCCAGGCAAACATCAACTGGGCACAGAGAGATTCATGGACTCAGATTGTCCTGGAAAAGCCCATCGAAAAGCCCTCTATTTTGCAGAAGGCTGGTAAAGTCCCCTCTTACTCGGTAGTGGTGGCTCTGGCCATAGCCTTTTTAGCCGGGCTGTTACTCAATATTATGCCATGTGTCTGGCCCGTGCTGCCGCTGATTGTGATGCGCATCATCGAGCAGGCGGAGAAGAGCAGGGGCAAATCTCTTGCCATGGGTCTCGTATTCTGTCTTGGAATAATCTCGTTTTTTGCCTGTCTTGCCGGTGCGAACATAGTCTCGCGAGTAGTGTACCAAACCGCAATGGGATGGGGCGACCTGTTTCGCGTTCCGGGCTTTGTAACCGCAATGGCCCTTTTTCTAATAATGATGGCACTGTTTATGTTCGGAGTCTTCACGATTACCGTGCCATCGGCGATAGCGAGTAAGTCAGGCTCGGGCAAAGGGTATTCCGGCGCCATTGGGATGGGCTTCCTGGCAGCCATACTCAGTACACCATGCAGTTTTGCGATCTTGGGAACGGCATTCGCCTGGGCGCAAGGTCAGACTCTGCTCCTTGGCACAATTGCAATTTTGTTTATTGGTCTTGGCATGGCCTTGCCTTACGCCATACTGACACAAATTCCGGGTATTCTCAAGCGCCTGCCCAAGGCCGGACGCTGGATGGAACTGTTCAGACAGGCCCTCGGTTTTCTCTTGCTGTTTATTGCCGTGAAAATGATTAAGGCCGTCCCGGGAGTGGGCGATGTCAGCATTCTTTACTTTGCCGTAGTACTTAGTTTCTGTGCCTGGATGTGGGGAACCTGGGTCGGATACGGAACAAAGCTGTCACGAAAGGTGCTGATCCGAGCTATAGCCGTTGGCTTGGTTGTTCTGGCTTGGCACGTGGGCTTCACTACGGAAATTATTCAATGGCAGCCCTACAATGCCAATTTAATAGAGCAGGCCAAAACCCAAAACCAGCCCACTCTTATCAAGTTTACCGCCGACTGGTGCACCAATTGCGACTTCGTCGACAGAGTAGTCTACCATCGCAAGGATATCGCCCGGTTGGTTGAACGAAAAGGTGTCTTGGCAATCAAGGCCGATACGACTGAAAATGATCAGCCCGCGACGCTTGACTTGAAGAACCTATACAATGAGCCGGGTGTACCCGTCACTATGCTCTTCCTGCCGGGACAAACCGAGCCGGTAAGATTACACGAAATATTCTTTGCTGCGAAACTAAAAGAACTCTTGGAAGAACTGCCGCTAAAACAGGACTATGGCCAGGAAACCGAAAACCAAAAAAATTAAAATAAAAGTCAACAAAGCCGAGGCATCACAAAGGGTCAAAAAAATCTGGCCCATACTCCGCAAAAAATACCCCGAGGCAAAAATCGCCCTCAACTTCACCAACCCCCTCGAACTGCTCATCGCGACAATACTATCCGCCCAGTGCACCGACGTCCGCGTCAACATAGTCACAAAAGACCTCTTCAAAAAATACAAATCAGCCAAAGACTGGACAAAAGCCGACACAAAACAAATCGAAGACGACATAAGAAGCACCGGATTCTTCCGCAACAAGGCAATCAATATCAAAGGGGCCTGCACAAAGATAACCGAACAATTCGAAGGCAAAGTCCCTGATACAATGGAAGAACTCGTAAAGCTGCCCGGCGTCGGCAGAAAAACCGCAAATGTAGTACTGGGAAATGCCTTCGCAACCCCGGGCATCGCATGCGACACCCACGTCATAAGACTGTCGCGTCGGTTGCAACTGTCCGATAACAGCGACCCCGTAAAGCTGGAGTTTGATTTGGCCGAAATAGTACCTAAGAAGAACTGGACAATGTTCAGTCATTTGATTATTTTTCACGGCCGAAATATTTGTAAAGCAAGAAAGCCCGATTGCGAAAATTGCACGATAGCAAAACATTGTCCTGCTGCAAATAAACCGGATTTATGGTAGACTCATTGCACAACATAAATAGATAGGAGTGTTTCGTTCATGGTCGACATCACCGAAAGTCCAATAAAAGATATGTGGCGCATATTCAGAGTAATGGCCGAATTCGTCGAAGGTTTCGACGAGCTCGCCACCATCGGCCCCGCAGTCTCGATCTTCGGATCAGCCCGTTCGCTGCCGAGCGATCCTTACTACAAACTCGCCGAGTCAACCGCTTCGGAAATCGTGCGCGCAGGATTCGCCGTAATAACAGGCGGAGGAGGCGGAATAATGGAAGCCGCCAACAAAGGAGCCTCAGGCGCCGGCGGCAAAAGCATCGGCCTGAACATCGAACTGCCAATGGAGCAGGAGCCCAATGACTACCAGAACCTCTCGCTACATTTCAGATACTTCTTCTGCCGAAAGGTAATGTTCCTAAAATACGCACACGGCTTCATCGTCTTCCCAGGCGGATTCGGAACAATGGACGAATTCTTCGAATCACTCGTCCTCATTCAAACATTAAAGCAGGCCACATTCCCCGTAATCCTGATGGGAAGCGATTTCTGGGCCGGACTGATAGACTGGGTCAAAGAAACCATGCTCGGCAAACACGGCTTCATCTCACCCGAAGATATGGATGTCTTCACCATAGTAGACGACCCCGCCGCCGCAACCGAAATCATAGTAAACTTCAAGAAAGCAAAAGGCAGAGTAGGAATCGACCTCTCCTCATCAGGCCTCAAAAAAGCCTGAACGCTGCGACTAACGAATTACGACTTGTCACATGTTATAACAGCTAATTGGAATTAACTGTTGCGCACTGGTCCAATAGTGCCCGGACCGTAAGCAGCAGGAAAATGGCAACGAAAACAGCCGGCTAAGCGTTTTTACAAGAATTTTACTTGCCGTCTCGACTCTCTGAATCGATACTATCAATAGAATTGAAAGGCGTATTTAATGAGAGTTGGTGTTATTTGTTCCATATTGGTTTTCACTTCTTTGCCCGCTTTTGTTAATGCTGCTATCGATGCTGCTAATGAGTTAATCATAGATTTTACCGACCCGAATGATGCAAGATCAATGGCAACCTGGTCTGAACCTAACCATATCACGATAACGAAGGAAGGATTGGGATGGGAGGGGCAGGAGAACGCTTCACGAGGTTTCTGGATTCAAACCACTGAGTTGGCGATTGGTTTATCTTGGAGACCTGCCAGATCGGCAAATGTCATAGTGCAAATCGAACCTGCGGCACAGGAAATAATACTCGAAAACGGGAAGACCATGCGCCCGTTTGCGGGCACTATGTTTGTTAGATGCAGTCCTGACGCGAAACACTTCTCGTCATGGCAGGCTATGCAACGGGAAAACACTCAAGACAAGCAGAAGGAAAAATACGAATTCAAAACCCTTGTGCAAATTCCTGAGAAGAACAGAATAGAATATCTTAAGTATCGCGAGCAATACCAGAAGCTGGATGTTCCATGGAAAAGTGACGCAGAGGCATTGGTCAAATGGATCATAGAACGTGATCCGAATTTCTTCGAAAAGTCCCAGCCTTTCATCGGATACCTACAGTTTCTGTATGAGAGGTCACTTTATGGTGGACAAAGGATCCAGCGTCTACATGCCACATTAAATTGGGGTGTTGGCGGGTTGCACACCCCACCCAAGAACCCGAATGTTTACAGCAATAGGCACAGCATACCGTGGAGATACAGATCGCCTGATTCCAGCGGCTTGCTCATGCGGCGAGAGCCAACAAGTAAATTAACCAAATCTGAATATTCAGAGCTTGTGAAAGCAGATGGTTTCTGGGGACCCAGAGGCATAAGGAAAGGGCCTTTAGGATTTCGTACAACTGACTTCTCGAAAGAGTTCTGGGAAAGTGACAAAAACAAGATGGATGGATATGTTTCAGATTATCTTGCGTATGATGACATAACCGAGATGATCATTATCCGATGTCACTTGCATGTCCCTATTGGTGACTATCTTGAGAATTTCATAAAGGCAAGGATTGACGGTTCCAAGAAGTTTTATGTTGGTTCTTTGTCGCCGGACTTCCTCGAGCCTCGCCCTTACCTCACTGCGGTGTTCAAGGTGCGCGCAGGAGAATATGGCCTGCTTACAGCATACGAGAAGATGACAATCGTGGAACTGCAAAGCAGGTATGGAGTAATTCTGGAAGAAAAAGCTGCAGGCGATTTGAAAGAAGATGGAGTTACTGCAAAGATTGATCTCGGCAACACCAATATTCGTTTCAAAAAGGATTTCAGTGTCCCCATTATTATTGAGAATCACACAGGCAAGCCTGTTCAGATTGATACTTCGCCCGATGAGGTCATCGAGTATCCGTCAGAGAAATCCGGTGGTGAATATCGCGTGAGAGGCTCTCGATGTGAAATCATCGTCGAACAACAAGACAGCGACGGTAAGCTTGGTTTTTTTTCTACTACGGACAGGAAAGTCAAGGCTCAAAATAAGAGCAGGAACTCATTCACAATCAAACCCGGTAAAACCCACACCCTGGAATTTCGCATCAGTCCTTGGGGTCCGACTTACAGTGCTATACCATCAACAGCAGCACCCGGACCGGCTGTGATTAAAGCCAAACTCAAGATTCTCATAGA
>Ga0075123_10000951_pt1 | contig 14823 bp, 10 predicted proteins | sample AntAceMetag02UKX_FD_69808 | JGI IMG/M metagenome (GOLD analysis project Ga0075123, IMG submission 69808) | Saline lake microbial communities from Ace Lake, Antarctica - Antarctic Ace Lake Metagenome 02UKX | ecosystem: Environmental > Aquatic > Non-marine Saline and Alkaline > Saline | place... | reverse complement strand
AGAAATAATGATCCTTTTTTTGCTTTGTATAGTTTCAATTTTTTCAATTACGCCCAATGCATCAAAAAATGATAAATCATTTTTTACGCAATATTTTTCAATTTTCTCTACAGTCGCATCGCCTATGCTTCGTGCTGGATAGTTAATTATTCTTTTAAGACTTACACTATCATTTTGGTTGACAAGAATTCTCAGATAAGCCAGGACATCTTTGATCTCTTTCCTCTCATAAAACCGAATACCACCGACGACAACGTAAGATATTTCATTGTTATTTAACACTTCCTCAAAAGAACGAGATTGTGCATTAGTCCGATATAAAATTGCAAAATCGGTAAAATTTCGTTGATTTTTTTGAGTTTCTTCAATGATTTTTTGAACAATATAATTCGCCTCATTAGCAGCATCGCTGGTTATTATTAATGAGACCTTCTCCCCTGCTTCCTTTTTTGTCCAGAGTTCCTTTTCCATTCTGTTCACATTATGGCGAATGATAGAATGAGCAATTTTTAGAATATTTTCATTGGAACGATAGTTTTGTTCCAGTCTGAAAATATTGCAGTCAGGATAATCCTGTTCAAAGTCAAGAATATTTCTAACTTCAGCGCCGCGCCATCTGTAAATAGATTGGTCATCATCTCCGACAACAGAGATGTTACGCTTTTTACCGCCCAACATTTTTATTAATTCGTATTGAAGCCTGTTTGTATCCTGGTATTCATCAACTAAAATATAGTGAAATATATCTTGATAAAACTTTGCCACTGAAGGGAATAATCTGAATAAGTCCATTGATCTTAAAAGCAAATCTTCAAAATCCATTGCATTATTTTTAATTAAATGTTTTTGATAACCTTTATAAATCACTTCAAAAATTTCATCAAAATAAGTTGGACCTGACACTTGAAGTTCTTCAATGGGCATATTTGAATTTTTAACAAATTTTATTTTTGATCTTATTGAATTGGGAGCTAATGTATTATCAGTATCAAATTCTAATTCATTGATTACGGTTTTTATAATTGAACGCTGGTCTGCTTCATCGTAAATAACAAAATTTCCCCTGTATCCAATCTTTTCACAATTCTTCCTTAAAATTCTGGCAAATATTGAGTGAAAAGTACCAATCCACAAACCGGAAACCTGATTTTTTAACAATTGAAAAATTCGCTCTTTCATCTCATTGGCTGCTTTATTAGTGAAAGTCATCGCCAAAATATTTTCAGGTTTTACTTTTTTTCTATCAATTAGATAAGCAATTTTGTGAGTCAGAACTCTTGTCTTTCCGCTGCCAGCGCCTGCTAAAATTAAATTTGGACCTTCAATTTGTTCAACTGCCTGTTTCTGTACTGGATTTAGATTTTTTAATAACGATATTTTGTTATCTCTTTGTTTCATTCAACCTCTGTTGTTTTCTTATTTTTCTTCTGTAAGCATCAAATTTTTTTTTTGCAATCAAGTGCTGTGATAATGTTTTTCTAAAAATATGAGAACCGTCGCCTTTAGCTACAAAATATAGATAGTCTGTTTTGGCGGGATAAATTGCTGCAACAATAGAATTTTTACCAGGATTATTCACAGGACCAGGAGGAAGTCCTGGATAAAGATATGTATTGTAAGGCGAATCTATTTTCAAATCTCTATTTAACAAACGTCTTGGACCGTCAGGAATAAGATATTGAATAGTCGGATCAGCCTGTAATAGCATTCTTTTTTTTAACCTATTGTGATAAACTGAAGAAATAATAGCCCGCTCAGAGTCGATTAATGCTTCTCCTTCTATGATGGAAGCTATTGTTAATATCTGTTGTATAGTCCAACCTTTATCTTTAGCAACTGTTTTTAAAGAATCAGAAAAGTTACGATTAAATTGTTTGACTAATATTTTTATTATATCTTTTTCTGTAATACCCCAATGAAAATAATAAGTATCAGGAAATAAATAGCCTTCGAGTGAATTTGATTTAATATTTAATTTATTTATAAATGAAGTATCACTCACAAATTTAATAAATTTAGTTGAATCAATTTCAACCTTCTTTCTCATTATCGAAGCAATCTGATACGATGTCAGTCCCTCTTGAATGACAACCCTTATGTTTGAAGTTCTGCCATCAACAATTATTTTCATCACTTTATAAACAGACAAGCCAAGAGGAATATCATATTTCCCAGCCTTTAACCGATTAACATTATTAAAAATTTTATTGGCAAATATAAAATCCTTTGACTTTTCGATAATACTTTTTTTTTGCAAAGTATCCGCAATTGCTTTTAATGACAAACCAGGCCTGATTTTAACTTCAATTGGTTCTTTGCTGAAATTGCCTTTTGGTGGAATAAATATTTTGCCTAATATGAAATAAGAAGCGACTACAATCACTGCAAGTAGTAAGATAAATAATTTAATGATTGTTTTTTTCATAAAAATCTTGATCCTGTACATTCATCTAAAAAAAACGCATTATATAGCCAAAGATATAAAGGAAGTATCTTCAAATTCTTTGTTCAATACCCCACCGCCTCCCCATGCCACCGAAAATCGGCAGCTCCCAGAAATACATTCTCTTCTGAGTCGTAACAGATAGCCATTACCTCAGCAGAAAAATCCATTTTGTCTAAATAATGCCCCAGTACCGATAAATTATTTATTACGTCATCGGGCAGTCTTATTCTTTCATAAAATATTTTATCAGGCTGCCACTGGTGATGAATCCTTGGAGCGTCTATTGCTTCTTGTATTGACATACCAAAATCTATTACATTAATGATCGTCTGCAAGGTTGAAGTTATAATTTGTGGGCCTCCCATTGCACCGATTGCCATAAAGAATTTGCCATTTTTAGTAATGATTGTCGGAGACATCGAAGAAAGCATTTTTTTTTCTGGTTCAATTTCATTTGGTTTAAAGGCAATCAAACCGTAAATATTTGGGCTGCCTGTTTTTGTAGCAAAATCATCCATTTCATTGTTTAACAGAAAACCAGCGCCTTCAACGACCGCCTTGGCGCCATAGCCACTGTTAATAGTTGTCGTTACCGCTACTGCCAATCCGTTTTTGTCGATAACGTTGTAATGGGTGGTATGATTTCCCTCAAAGTGAAATGGATTAGCAATTTTTAAACTATCAGATGGAGTGGCTTTATCCAAATTAATATTATTCATTAAATTATTGGCAAAGGATTTACTCAACAAGCTTGTTTGGGGAACATTCACAAAATCAGCGTCCCCAAGATATTGTGCTCTTACTGCAAATACATTTCGCAACGTTTCCGTTAATACATGAATATATCGAGACGAATTTAAACCGAGATGAGCAAGATTAAATTGTTCTAAAATATTCAAACTCTGGATAAGTGCAATTCCCCCAGATGACGGCGGTCCCATGGAAATTATTTCATATTCCCGATAACTTCCTTTTACTGGCGTTCTCTCAATCGTCTTATATCGTTTTAAATCATCAAGGCAAATTATGCCACCATTTCTTTTAATATCGCTTACAATAAGTTGAGCGATTTTTCCTGAATAGAAAGCATCAACGCCTTGTTTAGAAATTAATTTTAATGTTTTATACAGATCTGCTTGTTTAAAGATTTCCCCTTCTGCATAAACAGCGTCGTTCTGTTTCAAAAATATTTTCGCAGAAGAAGGAAATTTATTAAACGAATCTTTCAATCGAACCAAATCATTGTGAAATTGATAAGAAACTGGGAATCCCTTTTTAGCAAGTTTTAATGCTGCTTTGATAACATCGGATAATTTCATAGTACCGTACTTTTCTAATGCCATGATTAATCCAGCGACACTGCCTGGCACACCGCAAGCAAGATAACCAAAAGTACTTTTACCTTCAATACCATTGCCTTGTTCATCCAAATACATATCGCGGGTTGCTTTGAGGGGCGCTTTTTCCCTGAAATCAATTGTTGTGCCTCTACCATTTGGGAACCGGATTACCATAAATCCACCGCCACCTAAATTACCTGCAGTAGGATATGTAACAGATAGTGCAAATCCCACTGCAACAGCAGCATCCACGGCATTGCCGCCTTTTTTGAGTATTTCAATACCAACCTGTGATGCTAACTTTTCCGACGTAACCACCATGCCGTTTTTGCCGCGTACTGGAAATCGTGGTGAACTCGCTGCTAATAGAAATGATAAGCAGAAATTTATCATTAAGATAGTCAGAATAACTTTGCAGTATTTAGCAGTTACAATTTTCATTTCTAATCCTTTCGTTTCTCCGGTTCAAGATTTTTTCATAACTTAAACAATTCAATACATTATCTTTACTGAGCCAGGCTCTTCGAGCTGTTCCAATTCCGTACTTCATGTTAGGCAAATGTTCAATCATGTGGGAATCCGTATCAATTGAAATTATTACTCCCATGTCAGCAGCTTTTTTTGCGTTAAAATCGGATAAATCCAACCTGTCGGGATGGCTGTTCAATTCAATCGCTGTACCAGTTTGAGCCGCTTTTTTAAAAATTTGATTCAGGTCTATCTTGTATCCTTCCCGAATATTGATTAACCTTCCTGTTGGATGAGCGATGATATCAACATAAGGATTTTCAATTGCTTTTAAAATCCTATCAGTTGGGCTTTGCTTGAACGCAGAATGAATGGATGCGACAACAATATCCAATTGTTTCAAAATATCGTCGGAAAAATCCAATGAACCATCGGGAAGAATATCAACTTCAATTCCTTTCAATATTTGAAATCCATTTATTGTTTCATTTAAAGCATCAATTTCCTTCATTTGATCAAACAACCGTTCTTCATTCACACCATTGGCATAATATGCTGCTTTTGAATGATCGCAAATACCCAGGTATTCATAACCCAATTCTTTTGCTTTCTCTGCCATGTCCTTGATCGAATAATGTCCGTCGCTGTAATTTGAATGAACGTGAAGATCGCCCTTAATATCTTTGAGTTCAATTAAGTCAGGAAGTTTATTCTCAAAAGAAAGTTCGACCTCTCCCCTATCTTCACGCATTTCAGGTGGTATCCAATTCAACCCCAGTGATTTATAGACTTCTTCTTCAGTTGTACCACAAATCTTTTTCTCACCCTTGAACACACCATACTCATTAATTTTTAGCGATCTCTTTTTCGCTAACCCACGCAATTTAATATTATGCGCTTTGGAACCAGTGAAATATTGCATCGCCGCTCCAAACGAATCAGGCTGAACAACTCGGAGATCAACCTGAAAACCTTCGTTTATTCGGACAGACCCTTTTGTTTCTCCCTGTGCGATAATATCAGTTACCATAGGTAATTTTACGAATGAATCAATAACACCTTTGTTATGTACGGAGGCTATTAGAATATCAATATCACCAGTTGTTTCTTTCCTTCTTCTGATTGATCCCGCAATAACGATTTCTTCTTTCGAAAATTTTTCTTTTAACTGTTCCACAATTTCCTCTGCAATGGGTAGAGCAGAACCAAGCGTAATCCGTTTTTGTGATTTTAAAAAATATTCCACACTCTTTTTAATATTAGAAACCTTTTTCTCACCCATGCCAGGCAGTTGAGCTAAACTCCCATCTTTAATAACACGTTTCAAATCATTAATATTTTTAACGGCTAACTTTTTGTTTGCCAGTACAACTGTTTTAGGTCCAAGATTATTGACTTTTAAAAGTTTGATCAAACCCTTTGATATTTCGCTCTTTAATTCTTCATATCTTATTATTTTGCCTGAAGATAAATATTCATCAATTTTACCAACAATTGCTTTGCCAAAACCAGGTATCTCCTTTAATGAATTGGATTTTCTCAAGTCCTGGACATCTTCCTGTAAGTCTTTTAAAATTCGACTTGCTTTGCGATAGGCATTGATTTTAAATATGTTATCATCCTTCAATTCAAGGATGTCAGCCATTTTAGAGAATATTTCTGATATTTCAAGATTTTTCATGGGTTTTATAAATTTCAATTTATTGTTAATATCTCTCCAATTTTTTCATTTACTTCTAAAAAGAATTTTGTTAATATTTTTTTTTGTTCATTTTTGTCAGTTTCTATAAATGCCTTTTGTTTTTCATTTTGCAAATTGAATCGAAAAATATCAGTCTCAAAATATTTTTTATCAATGTCAAACCATTCACTTTGTAATCCTTTATAATTATTTACTAATTTTTTAAAAAAACAAATATCCCAACGTTTGTGAATACCAATGTTGATTGTTCCTGGTTCTGTAAAATCAATGCCAAACCAAATTCTAACTTTATTATCTTTATTATCTTTTTGTTCTAAGTAATACAAAAATCCAGACCAGCTTGGTCCGCATGCATCTCTTTCCTTTTTATATTCATACTGATCATTGCTTGCATTATTAATTATGGTCTCAATGAGATTATTTAAGTAATATAGTGATGATAATTCAGATAAATCTAATTTAATTTTTTTTATTGGTTTCATACTACAAACCTCTTTTACATATTTAATATAAGCATCGATTAATTGAACTTTTCCATTATACTTTTTTTGTTTGTTTTTTTCTTCAATATATTTAATGAATCCTTCCCATTTTTTTATTTTCCATTTATTCACTTCATTACTATCTATATTTTTGGAGTCAAAATCGTGATTTATTAACAGTCCAAATTTGACGTTTTTATTGATTTCTTGAAATATTTTAGAATAAATTTTTATATGATAGTTACGATCATATATTTTATTTTCAAGAATAAACTTTTTATTTTGATCTGTCCATATAAATGCAAAATCAGCCCTAAACTTGTTTTTACCGTATTCACGATAGACTTCTATTTCATCTGCTTTTGAAACATTAAAGTCAAAATAGTTTAACATATCATATTTAAATTCAGGTATAATTTTAATAAATGCCCAGGTAATATCTGAAAGATTATTTTCGTTTTTTAACCTAATGGAAAACTTGGAAAATAAATTATTTAATAATTCTACCAAATCTTTATATGAATTTCCATTCATTTGATTCTCCAAAACTTTTTATTATAAATTCACAAATAAATAAGCAAAGTCCACGATGTACCAGATTCCCCAACTTTCACAAATCCCTCTGATCCATAAAGTTTACAGGCGTAATTTGATGGGTCAACACTCAAGCTCATCGTCTTTATCCCTTCGCTTCGAGCAATTTCGATCAACTCACGCAGAAGAACATGTCCAACTCCCTTTGACCGAAAACTGGCGTTAACTCCAATACCAAGTTCTGGTGTTTCAGGATAAACGAAACCATAAGAGTGATTTTCTTCAGTCCAGAATCGATACCAGGCAGCGCCAATAAGCTTCCCATTTTTCTCTACAATAACTGCTCTATCACCAGGGCATCCCCATTTTGACAGCAGCTTACTGAACTCGGGATGCAGAAGGAACTCCTTATAATCTGGTCTTTCAAAATCTGGATTCCAGAAGAAAGCTTCAAAAAGCATTTCCTTTAAAAATGGCAGGTCTTCTTTTGTACCTGTGCGAATTTTCATATAGTATTAAAAATAATTTAAAAATATTCCTGTTTTTTATATTTATAAAAAATACTTTAATTCGAATGAGTTACATCATACAAAAATCGTTTTATTTTTTTTGTTGGTGTTTTTTCAAACTCCTGGGGATACAGATCTATTTTAGTGATGCTCGAATATGTTGGTAGAACTGTGTTTAATGCTCTACGATTTTCTTCCATTTTTTTTACAATACTAACTTCATCAAGTTTTTTAGCATCGATTGCTTCATAATCAGGATGAACTAAAGCAATCAATTTTTCATTTCTTTCGATCACTAACGACTCTTCAACAAATGGAAGATTATTCAACCTAGATTCAATTTCTTCTGGAAAAATATTTTGACCAGAAGCTCCTAAAATCATATTTTTTGCTCTACCCTTTAAGTATATAAAACCATCTTTATCTATCAAACCCAAATCACCAGTGTGCAGCCAACCATCTTCATCAAGCGCTTCTTTTGTCGCTTCTGGATTTTTATAATAGCCCTGCATTACGTTTTCACCACGTACCAAAATTTCACCAACGACGTTTTCTGGATTATCACTATCAACTGATATCTCTAATGTGTCCACAACTCGCCCAACTGAACGGGCTTTAATTTCGTGCCAGGGAGAATAACTGATTAACGGACCACACTCGGTCATGCCATAACCGTTTGTGATCGGAAAACCAATTTTTCTGAGAAAAAACTCAACTTGTGAATTTAAAGCCGCGCCTCCGATGACTATTTCAAAAAATTTACCACCGAATACCTCAACAAGTTTGCTGCGAATTTTATTATGTATAACTTTTGATAGTCCTGGCAATTTTAATAAATGCTTTAAAGGGCCTTTTGAAATTGTTGGTTCAATTTGTTTTTTATAGATTTTTTCTATGATCAATGGCACTGATAGAATTAATTGAGGACGAATTTCTGAAAATGATTTGAGAAGAATTTTTGGCGATGGAATTTTATCCAGAAATGTAATGTGACAACCAAACGATATGGGGAACAAGAATTCAAAAGCGCAGCCATAAGAATGAGCTAATGGCATAAAAGATAAAATTCGATCGCCAGCATTAAGCGGCATGTTATTTTGTGCGTAACGGACATTTGCCGAAATTGAGTTATGTAGCAGCATTACGCCTTTAGAAAAGCCAGTTGTTCCAGATGTATAAACTATGGTAGCTAAATAGTCATTTTTAATAACAGGGAATTTAAAATTATCAGGGGTTAGTTGACCGCCAAGCTTATTCAAATATTCATCCTCAGCTTTGCCATAAATTTGTACGGTGTTCATTTTTTTATGGAACAGCAATGAAAAATTTTTTAGTGAAAATATCGCATTGAGATTCTGCATTTTCGATTCATCAAGATTTTCATAAATTGATTCAGCTATAAAGGCAAGTACTGCATCCGAATGGTTGACGATGTGTTGCATATTATCGGCTCTAAAATCAGGTAAAATTGGTACAATTACCGCACCATAAGAGATTGCAGATAGGTAACTGATTGCCCAGTTAATTGAATTTCTACCAATAAGTGCAATTTTATCACCTTTCTTAATATTACATTTTTCGAAAATATAATGCAGCCACAGAATTCTATCTGCCAGTTGATTATATGTTTTAGTTAAACCTTCATAATCGGAAATTGCTGGTAGATCCCAGTTGTTTTTAATAGCATATTCAAGGTCTGTAATAAATTTTTCTTTTAACATTTTTTCCTCTGCAGTTTGTTTTAATAATTAGTGCTAATTTTTTCATATTCAATCACTTGGTCAGCAACCATTTTATTTTTCTTTGCGTGAGCTACAGCGCATCTGCCTTAGGCACGATCCTTTGCGCCTACCCTGGGATATTTGCGGTTAAATTTTTTTATTACAATTTCATTTAAGGTCATAAGAAATACAAATTTTAATATATAAATTAATGTTAACAATGTCAATAAAAAAAAGAGGACCTGGTAGATATCCTCTTTTTAAATCGATCATAACTTATTGTTTATTTAAGAACTAAATTCACCACTCTATTTTTAACGACTATTTTTTTAATAATCGTTTTGCCATCAGTATAATTTTTAACTTTTTTGTCTGCCAGCGCCGAATCAAGAACAATATTATCATCCGCATCTAATTCAGCTTCAATTGTTGAACGAACTTTGCCATTAATCTGAATCACTATCGGAATAGTCTTTTTTAATGTTTTTTCTTCATTATAGTTGGGCCATTCTGCGTTAAAGATGCTGAAAGGTTTACCAATTCGTTCCCACAATTCCTCAGAAAAATGGGGCGCAAATGGAGCCAATAATTTCACAACTGTTTCCTTTACGGATTCCAATACTTCTCGGTTTTGCTGTTTGATAGAAACATTCTGAATATACAGATAAGCTGCATTGATCAATTCCATAATACGACTTATAGCAGTATTAAAATGAAACCGATCCAGATCATTGGTTACCGTTTTAATCGTGTAATGTTTAATCCGCTCCAGTTCTTTGCTTTTATCTGTTTCACTTCCAGCAGCTTTATTCTCTTTCAACTGCTCAATTAACCGCCAAACGCGATTCAGAAACCTTGAAATTCCAGTGATACCTTCATCGCTCCAGTCTCCGCCATCAGTGTAACTTCCCATAAACATCATGTACATTCGGAAAGTATCAGCGCCGTATTCATTAATGAATTTATCAGGATTGATAACATTGCCGCGCGATTTGGACATCTTATTACCATCTTTGGTGATTACTCCCTGGTGAACCAGCCGCGTAAACGGTTCATCAAAGTCAATCAATTTCAAATCATACAGAACTTTTATGAAAAATCGGGCATACAGTAAGTGCATAACCGCATGTTCAGCTCCACCGACATATTGATCAACTGGCAACCATTTTTTAATCATTTCGCTGTCAAATGCTTTATCCTTTATTGATGTATTTGGGAAGCGCAGAAAGTACCACGAAGAGCAAACAAAAGTATCCATCGTATCCACTTCTCTTTTTGCAGGGCCTCCGCATTTTGGACAAGTTGTGTTGACAAAATCAGGATTTGTCGTTAATGGCGATTCTCCCTTGCCCTTAAAATCTACAACATCTGGCAATGTTACAGGCAGATCTTTTTCAGGTATTGGCACTTCACCGCATTCTGAACAATAAACAATAGGAATTGGCGCACCCCAATAACGTTGCCTTGAGATTAACCAATCTCGAAGTTTGTAATTTATCTGCTTCCCCCCTATTCCTTCTTTTGCAAGGAATTCTGTAACCTTCTTAATCCCTTCCTTTGAAGGAGTGCCATCAAACTGTTTGGAATTAATCATAATTCCTTCGTCAACATAAGCTTCTTCCAATGTTTCGTGCGCTTTTCCATTTGGGCTAATGACTTCAATAATTGGTAAATCAAATTTCTTTGCAAATTCAAAATCCCTGGTGTCATGCCCCGGGACAGCCATTACACAGCCTGTTCCGTAAGTCAGCAGCACATAATCGGCAATCCAGATCGGTACTCGTTTGTTGTTCACAGGATTGATCGCGTAAGCACCGGTAAACACACCTGTTTTTTCACGCTCTGTCGATGTTCTGTCAATTTCAGTTGTTTTTCGGGTTTGTGTAACGTAATTTTTTACCGCTGCACGATTCTCCTCTGTTGTCAATTGATCCACCCAAGGATGTTCGGGCGCTAAAACCATATAAGTAACGCCGAACATTGTGTCTGGACGAGTTGTGAAAACTTCGATTTCTTCATTTGAATTTTCCACTTTAAACTTGATTTGAGAACCTTCGCTTCTGCCAATCCAATTTTTCTGCATGGCAATGGTTTTTTCAGGCCAGTCAATGCGGTCATGCCCCTCCAACAATTTTTCAGCATAATCTGTAATTTTAAAGAACCATTGCCTTAAATCTTTTTTTATCACTTCTGATTCGCAACGTTCACAAAATCCATCGATTACCTGTTCATTAGCCAGAACAGTATTACATTTTGTACACCAGTTAACCGGTGCTTTTTTTCGGTAAGCTAAACCCTTGTGATACAGTTGCAGAAAAAACCATTGTGTCCACCTGTAATATTCGGGTGCACTGGTGTTTATTTCTTTGCTCCAATCATACATGGTGCCGATAGCTTTTAACTGCTGACGAATTTTAGTCACGTTTTCCTCAGTACTTTTTGCGGGATGAACACCCATTTTTATCGCATAATTTTCTGCTGGCAGACCAAATGCATCATAGCCCATTGGCTCAAATACGTTGTACCCCTGCATTCGCTTAAATCGCGCCCAGGTATCAGTAGGACCGTAGTTGTACCAGTGACCAATGTGTAATTTATCTCCCGAAGGATATATGAACATTACCAGGCAATACAGCTTATTTTGTATTTTTTGCATGTCTGTCTGATAAATTTTAGTCTCATCCCACTTTTTATGCCATTTTTTTTCTATTTCTGTAAACGGATACGAACTCATATTTGCTCCCTGAAAATATTATTTATGTTAAAATTGTTTTTTGTTTTATTATTTTGATGATAGTAAGAAAAAAGAAAGTTTGGATAATGGACTATCTATTAAAATTTTTAAAGCAAAGATAGTCCGCTGCTAAGAGCGAGCGGCAATTCACTCCTGAGATTTAAACGAAGAAGGAAAAGTTTGTGGAAAATAAAGAAAATGTTTTTAAATATTTTCTGCATGGTTGTTGTAATTTTTGTGCAAACAATTTTTAATTAATTGCATCTAATATAATAAAAATATTTTCTTATGTCAAGTAAATTATGTTAAGAATAGTATTACCTCACTTATTGGTGGTTGACAAAAATGTATTCCACTTTTAGAAATCATTAAATAGTAGAATTAACTAATAATAGATTTATTGAAGTTATCAATATGATATTTGACCGCAATCTTAAGTGGGCTAAATTTTGATTAACCAATAACTGAGGTTTTGCTAATAATAGGGATTATAAGCTGTTTTTAATTTGCAAAATGATTTTTTCGACTATTCCATGTTTTCCAGTTTCTTTCTATCAGCCCTTTTTAGTCCTTTGACTACTTGCTTGTAAGAATGATTTATCATTTCGATTATTTCATCATTAGGTAAACTGCCGTCCAGCGTAACAGTATTCCAGTGTTCTTTGTTGAGATGATATCCTGGCTTAACCGAGGGAAACATTGCCCTTAATGCCATGGCATGATTTGGTTCACACTTTAAACTTATTGTTAAAGGTGTTTTCTCCCAGGCAACAAGCGCGAATATTTTGCCCATTACTTTAAAAACCAGGGCCTCGGGACCAAAAGGTAGTTCTTCGGTGGTGGCTTTTTTGTTCAATAGTGTTTTTCTGAGGATTTCTAATTCCATTGGCTTTTCCTTTATTTCGAACAAGACTTTACATCCTTAATCTCATGCATTTCCGCTAGCATCTCCCCCACAATCGCCACCGCAATCTCTCCTGGCGTTTCAGTTCCAATATTCAATCCAATCGGAGCGTGAACCTTTTTTAAAAGTTGTTCAGTGATTCCTTTTTGTTTCAGGCTTTTCATTACTTGTTTAACTTTTTGGGGAGAACCCATCATGCCGATATATTTTGCTGGAAAATGAATTATCGCGCCTAAAACAATCTCATCGTGTTTGTGTTGCGGTGTAACAATAACCAGCCAATCATTGGCACCATATTGTTGATTATTTAAAAAATTCAAATAATTTTCACAAATTAACTCCGCCCTTTCTGGGAAATATTTTTTTTCAAATATGCCTTCTCGTTCATCCACTACTTTAATGCGCCATCCTGCTTCGGAAGCAACTCTTGCCAGGGCTCTTCCAACATGCCCTCCGCCAAAAATTGTCAACGATCGAGCTGGCAGTACTGGTTCAAAAAATAGCGTCATCGAACCGCCGCAAATCATTTCGCCTTGTTCTAATTTATCTAATTGAAATTTCCTCAACATCGGCTTTCCGGATTTAATCACTTCAAGCGCAACTTTAAATGCCTCTACTTCAATACTTCCGCCACCGACTGTACCCTCGCTTGACTTATCAGAAAATAAAATAGCACGAGCACCAGCCTTTCTGGGAGTTCCGCCTTCTGAATCAACTACGGTGATTATGCAAAATGTTCTTCCCTGTAATTTAAGCTCGGCTATTCGTTCAATAAATTCGGACATCCATTCTCCTGTTTTGTAATTGGTGATTAGTAACTGGTTATTGGTTATTTGTCAATGGCTATCAATTCAGCTTTGCTAAATCTTTATCAGCAATACAAAATAATGTTTCGTTTAGCGATTTTGCATTAAAAGAGAAATAATAAAAGGTTACCAAAATTTTAGTAAAGCTGAGAAAAACCATATTCACTAATATAATTTTTTTCAGATTAAAAAACAAACATTTTATTTACAATATTTTTGATACATCTGGGGGGAATTAATATTTATCAATATTCCAGGGTCGTTTACATTGATGAAGTTTGTTTGATGGGAATACTTGCTGGTAACAAAACGAGCGCCTTGTTCGAGTGGTGCTTGTTTAAGTTCATCAAATAGATTATTGGGAAAAATAATTGGATGACCGGATTTTTGATTAAATTGAGGTTTGATAATTTGGTTTCTATTTTTTTTAAAGCTTAGCAATAACTGGTTGTAAGTTTCTTGTTTAACTAACGGAAAATCGACCGGGCACAAAAAAAAACCATCACAATTTGAACCTAATTCTTCCATCCCAATCAAGATTGAAGATAACATTCCTCTTTCGGGATTATGGTTGATGACGGCTTTTACTGGTAATTTTAATTTTTGTAATTGGGGAAAAAATAGATTGTTTGTTACTACAATTATCGGGTCTAAATTTATGAGTTTCGATTTTTCAACAACTAATTCAACAAACGTTTTTCCACGACATTTTAAAAAAGGTTTTACACCGATTGTTTTTAATCTTTCTCCAAATCCAGCGGATAAAATGATTGCAGCAGTTGGGCTAACGGAGTTTTTCATCTAAATTATTTTTCTTGTTGAATGATTTTATCATAAGAAACATCAAAATAGGAAATTTTTTCTTTCAGACCACCCCATGAATTCTTTTTCAAATTTATTGTGAGAACAGCCTTTTTATCCGGGAAAACCATTATTTTTTCTTTGGTAGTAATTTTAAATGTTTTTTCCTCCCATCCGGTTGATGCGTAATATTTTGCCCTTACTTCAAATATTCCTGGCTGCAGCCGAACTTTATATAAATAATTTTTCTTAACGTTAGTGATCTCTTCATCGGGCTTAATCAAAAAATTATTAATATAAAAATCAACCCGATTTTTATAACTGTTGTTCAAATTTGCAACATTATTAATTTTGATGACAAGATTGGGTGCTTGCT
>Ga0075123_10000950_pt1 | contig 14825 bp, 22 predicted proteins | sample AntAceMetag02UKX_FD_69808 | JGI IMG/M metagenome (GOLD analysis project Ga0075123, IMG submission 69808) | Saline lake microbial communities from Ace Lake, Antarctica - Antarctic Ace Lake Metagenome 02UKX | ecosystem: Environmental > Aquatic > Non-marine Saline and Alkaline > Saline | place... | reverse complement strand
CTCGGGTTTCGTCTACGTCATCAGTATCAAATAAATCAATGATATTTTTCTTAGAACCAATACCCCTTTCAAGTGTAGGATCTAATACTGATTCAAAGGCTTTTCTAGCAGCATTTAATTGTTTAAGTTTCGCTGTATTTTCTTTCGTTAATCTTTTTATCTCTTGTATCACTAAAGTTAATTCAGTTGATGTGAATTTTCTAGCAGTCATAGATTCTAATCTTGGTCTAACTGCAGTACTAAACTTTTTTAAGAATGTCGTAACTTCATCATCAGTTCTTTTCTTTTCAAGAATAAACTCAATGAATAATTTCTTTGCTTCATTAAATTCTTGATCAAATCTTAATTTCTCCTTTTCCCATTCTTTATTTCTAAAATCTAATCTAAGAAGTTGCCATTTATAATCATCTAAATATTGTTCTATGCTATCATAAACTAAAACTTGACTATCTTTAATAAAAACAGGATTTTCAGTTACGACAATTGCAAATGCCTTTTGAACATATGTTTGTAATCTTTCCCATTCTGATGAGTCCTTTCCAGTATAAACAATTCCAATATCAACTTTTGTATTAGAGTTATTGACTAATCTAACTTTTCCATCAAATTGACTAATCAATTTATCTAACTTAGCTAAAACTGCCTTATACTTTAAAATAGGTGGGATGTCATCAATTTGAATTTTCTTACCATCTATTGATATAACAGAAGTTAATAACCAAGCATTTCCAAGTTCTTTATATTTTTGAATTTTTCCAGTGAATCCTTCAAAATAAGGTTTAACTGATTTTCTAGATCCAGCCATATATTCTTTGATATGATTCAAATTTCTTGGGAGTATTGTAGTTTTATAACCCACAGCAATACCAACAATACTAGTGGTAAGACCTAATGGCACTTCCATCCAGAAAGGATCATAGGGTCCCTCAGGTTCACGAGTAGTGAGGTACTTGTATTGGTTAAGTATTCCATTGGCCTTAGTGCTTACCTTCACTGAGGTGTATCTAGCAGCAGCTGGGTCTGGGGAAACTTCACTACCGAAGAATCCATATCCATCTAGGATTTGCAGAGCGTTTCCAAATGGGCGTGCCAGCTTATTAAGTGCACCGGTTAAAGAAGAATTATGAGCATGAACTTTAGCATCTCCTATTAAAAAACTATGAGTATTTTCAGTAGTAATATCATAAAATTTAATAGGTGTATCAGATTTTATTTTTTTAATTGATTTTATTTTCATTTATGAAAGTATTATAATTCTTTATTAATTTTTCTAATGATATTGAACATTTAGATTGTTTGGATGAATTGCTCGAAAATGAGATTATTTCTAAATTTATAATAGATCCTATTATTCCCGGAGATATTTTATGTTTCCATCCTTCTTTTATAGAAAACTTATGGTCTATACTCCATTTTTCTTTCCATTCATTTATATCTTTATTTTCTTTTAATAATTTAGAATTAATTATATGTCCGTAGTTTCTTATTTGTTCTTTAGTAATAGTCCATACATTATACGTATATAATTGATATTCGCTTAATTCTGATAACGGAATCCAGATACCTAAGTTTTCCATTTTAGGTCTAAGAATTTCTCTTCTATTTTTAGATATTTTTTCTCCATTAGATATTCTTAATTGTCCATATTTCTTTAACATTGTGTCATTAACTTTTTCTGTTAATAACCATCCATTAGTAACTCCGTAGTTTTTCAAACATGTTTCTATTTTCTTTTGGTGAATTTTTGGAGATTTGCTTGGATTATCAACACCATAGTTTTTGAACCATGTCTCTTTTGATTTTTTCTTTACCGACCCCCGTTGAAATACATTATCTATTCCTTCTTCATCTTTTAATTGTTTTTCCCATTTTATTCTAGAAGAAGATTTTTTCGAAAAATTATGATTAGCTCCACATGTTTTTTTCCAAGATTTTTTCCTTAATTCGTATGCACATTCTTTTGAACAGGTCCTTGCTTGCGTGAATATTTCTTTTTCACACACTTCGCAATTTTTATGGTGCTTTCTACAAATGGAACAATATAAAAAATTAACATTATCTATATTGTTTATATTTGTTCTAAATTCTTTTGTACAATTTTTACAATTTCTTGTAATTGTCTTTCTTTCAACCATGATGATAACCAATTTATTTTATATATCATCATTTACATGGAGGTCTTTTGCCATAACCCATTTTCCATTCAAAAAGAATTTATGATCTTCTGTACAGTTAATAATCTCACCGTTTTCCATTTCTATTTCAATATATTCATCTGTCTCCTTTCCTATTCTAGGAGTATGGCCTAAATCTGGTACTTCATTTCCATTTTCATCTTTTGATAAAACTATCAACTCTGCCTCGGGATATTTTTCATACCATTCGCCTATCGTTACTTGTGTTCCATCTGCCAGATTTATCTTAGTTTGAAAATCGACGCAGTCGCCGTGATGATAACCGTCTTGGATGCACTTGCCAACGACTGTAAGCGATTTGTGATATCCAGATGGGGAGTTTTTGAGAATAAATCGCTGAACAGGTGTAAGGGCGTCGTAAAATGACGGGATCCCCCTTGCTTCAAGTACATATACTGCATAATCTCTGTATTTAGTATCAATAAACTTCGAAATAGGAAGTCTAATTATCTTTGTTTTGGGTTTTGTTAAATCTCTTTTTCTCGCCATTAAAGTAACTTTTTATTTTTTATTTCTTTTAATGTTCCGAAATCTCTAAGTTTCATAAGTCTTGAACAAAATTCTCTAGTTGTCAAAACTGTTTCACTTTTTTTTGATCTACCTATTGAGTGAGTAAGTCTGGCAGAGTTAGATGCCCACAATGCTTTCTTGAATTTAGTATTCTTGTACATTGCTTCGTATGCTCGGTCAAGCAAATCTTGGTATTCTTTTGATTTCCTTTTGTATTCAACACCTCTCCAGTATAAAATTTGAGATTGTTGCCAATTTTTCTTTTTTCCTTTTTTCTTAGCGGCAAAGCCAACTAATTTACATACTTCTGCTTGCATCTCTACTGATTTGAATTTAAAACTTTGTAAAAGGCCTTCCATCGATGAAATTGGGACGCCATCTAATTCAAATTTATGTGGAGAGAAATTACTTAATGAACTACTAGGGTATCCTTTCCCACTACCTATATCCATGATATTATATAATTATTAATTGGTTCGTGTTTTCTAATTCTTTTCTTTATAGTTCTGAAATCTAAATTAAAAAATTCAGAACATTCTCTTTGAGAATTTAAAATTATTTCTTTAGATGTTATAGCGTTGTAAAGTTTTATTTTTTTTGAAGTACCAGGATTTGAAATTTTTATATTTTCTGCTTTTCTTTGTTCCCATACTTTTTTCATTCCACGCGATCTCTTCTTTTTTTCTTCATCCGTCCACTCAAATCCCATAAGAGATTTACTTATCTTTTCTTTAGTTTTATCATCTCTTTTAGCATTAAAGTAATGATGTTTTTCTCCGGACGTTTTAGTAGAAAAAGATTCAGATCCTTCTTTACTTCTGAAATACTTATCTCCATACATAGGATTTAATTTACCTTTATGCGCAATACTCATTTTTCTTTTTGCTTCTATAGAATGTTTTTTACCCGCAAAATTCTTATTATGTCTGCCACCTTTACCTCCAGGAAATATATTAGTTAAATTAGATAAACCTATTTTTTCAATAGTTGAAGTTTCTAAAACATACGATTCTTCTTCAGATATATTTCTTTTTAAAAAAATAATTTCTGGCTCTAATTTATCTTCTAATATTTTTTTAATTTTTCTAAGAAAATGATGTCTAAATGTTTGGTCAATTCTTCTCTTTACGTATATTAAATGATAATGTGATCTTCTATTTTTTCCTTTCCCTATATAAAATGGTTCATAATCAAATTTTAAATCTTCAAATTCAAAAGTTCCAGGTTTTCTTGTATCTAAATATACGTAACAATAATAAATATTTTCCATGAATATAATTTATTTTATATATTCACAAATATTTATTGGAGAAATCCTTCCATTGAATTACATTCAATATCATCTATAGAAAAGGGGTGGGGCGAAAAGTTACTTAACGCCCCAGCTGGGTATTTTGATCCTGATCCTACGTCCATTATCTTATTGTTATTAATCGTAAACTTCTATATTTTTTATAAATAATATCTCTGATCCTCCCTCATCTGACCAAGATCCATCTTCTTTTCGTTCCCATGTATAATAATCTTTCATATCATCAAGAACATCTCCTTCATTGATGGTTTCTTCACCATCTTTTTGTTTTTCAGATCCTAACAAATCAAGATGTTTTTGTGCAGAATCTCTTTTAAAGAATGGTCTTTGTAAATGAGCTCCACATTCTATATCTCCATGAAATACTCCAAATATTATTTTCATAAGTAATATCCTATTTTTAAGTTTGCAAGAATGATTTCTGCTGCTTGACCCTTGGCTTCTCCAATACAAATATTTACTCCATTTGAATCTTTTTCCCACATTTCAAGTTCAAATGGGCTTTGACAAACCACATCCCAACCATCTTTTTCTAGTATTTTTATATCCTTTTTATCCATTAGCTATTAAGTGCTTGTGTTCGAGCTTGTTTACCTAACTCATAATTGTTTGGATATTCTCTTATCATTTCATGAACTTCCGAAGTATTTAATGAACCATGATAGGCATGTCGCAAATATTCTCCCAAATCATAATCCATTGGGAATTCTTGAGCTGCATCTACTAAATTAAGTGGTGTTTCTTTCATTATGCTAATTTTTTATATTTAAGTAATTCTCTTAAAAATACATTCTTATCCCCACCAAGAAATCTAATCCACTGTGGGTACATCCCAGGAAAAATTTGTTTTAATTCTTCTGTTGTTTTACCTTTAACATCTGTGTAAGATGCGAGTTTTTCATCTTCATTCACTATTTCTTGTGTAACAATCCATTCATGGAAATCTGGATAATCTTTGTAATTAAAAACTCTTTCATCTGCAATAAAACAAACTGCGGTTAACGCATCGTTTAAATCAGGCTCATAGAACTTAGAATGATCTATCTGGGCTTTAGATAATTCTAATTGAATATTATCTAAAGTTCCTTTGTAATCTCCTTCACTTGTCCCATCATCATTTACACTTCCATTAGTCGTTCCACCATTAAGAATAATCCAAGTTTTCCAGTTCTGTGCGAAATTTAAAAAGAATGGATTATGCGCATATGAAAGAGCATATTCTAATGATGCATGACCTGCTTGGATTGCTTGTTGAATCGGTGAAATATTATAAGGTACAAAAAAATACATGCGTTTTTCAAAACTCATAATTGTTTTAATTTATATTTTTGTAAAAAATGTTCGATTTGATCTTCTTTTAAATTTATCCACAAAAAATCAGCATTTTCGATTATCACTATTTGTAAATAGGGCATTCCATCTCCAATACTTTCCATTCTATGAACAAAACGAAATATTGAATTGTGTTTTGGGTATTGCTTTACCCAATTATACGGATCAACATTTAATTGAACTTTGCGTTGTCCACCCGGAAATTCTATTTTATCAACTATCATATAATAAGAATGATCCATGGCTTCTTTTACTAAATCCATTATCTTATCATAAGACAAATATTCTATACTATAAAATATGTCCGGTTTATAATCCATAACTTAATATAACCAATTAGTTTGGGATAAAAAAATTTTGAGTAATTTATTTTTAAACAGTGTGAGGGTATCTCATACCGTAAGTTTGTTTATGACCACAACTAGTACATGAGTGTTCATATGATGGTGGATTGGTTTGGTTAATAATTCCATTAGGTCGCATCCATCCTTGACCACATGCTGGACACTGTTGGTCCATTTGTTGTGAATTTACTTGTCTTAATTCTGGCATCTTAATTCTTTTATTTTATTTTCAATTGCGTTTTCTTCTCCAATCATACTTCCGGCGCATAACTCTGAACCATACATCTCCCAAGAAGATGTATTGGATTTTTCAACTTTTATTAATTCCTCAACTAATTTATTTATTTCTTCTGCATTATTAGCTTCTCCTTTAGTTGCGAATCGATCTATTCTTGAATAAGGAAGATCGTATTGATCATCGGAATCAATCTGCATAATTTTATTATCTTTGGTAACTACCCAGTCCCAACATTCTAAATTCGATATTCCTTTTTTATCAATAAGTCGAGTTTCTGGTCCTTTCCATTTTTTAGTAATTACTTGTTCTCTATATTGAATCCAATCCAATATATTATCTAAACAAGTCTCTAAACCAGTAAATCCTTGCGATTCATTTACTACATCCAATCCGTTATATTCTACTAATCTCCAGAATATTCTGATATCCCAAATTTGATCATTCTTTACGGGTCTGTTAAAAATTTGAAATGCGAGCCCGTAGTTCATCACCTCATTAAATTTTTGATTTAGTGTCATTTTATTAATTGTTCAAATACATTATATTATCTTTGAAATCTACTATAACATTATATGTTGTTATAAAATCAGATCCTATTATTCCTATTATGTGCATATTTTCTTTTTCAAAATAACTTCTTATCTCGGTTAAATCAGCTCCTAAGAATGATATCCAAACTTCTTGTATTCTATATGCGTATACATTATGAATATCTGCTAATCCACCTAATCCAATATACTGCCTATCACTAAAACTTGTATACTTAAAATTATATTCTTCTGCTTGAGATATATCAAGTAATGATTTGCTTGCACCTGTATCAAATAATAACATAGCGGATGAATCATTAAAAGTTACTTTAACGAAGTGCATTCCATTTATTTCTGTTAAAGCTATTTCATTTGGTGTTTTCCACACAGAAGTAACTCCGCAACCTATTAATAAAATCATTGAAATGATGATACATAGTTTTAATATTTTATCATATACAGTCATAAAGTTTTAAAATACTCATTATTTCTGTCCGGAGTTTCACTGAGTAAATTTATCTAAAATCATTTAAGTTAAAATCAACTCCTGCAATTTTATGGTTTTTTCTATCATAATTAGTCCAAACTAATGTTTCTGGATCATCAATTAAAAAATCACAATCTTTACAGTAAGTTGGGTAATTTCCTGTTATATGGCCTTCTCTTAATTCTTGATATTTTTTACCATTCCAGATATCATCGAAATTACTTTCTGACATATGCCCCAACACAGCTTCTTCATCTCTTCCTAATACTTGGCAACATGGATGAACAGCCCCTCTTTTGCCATCAATACCGCCTGCTCTAATTGTAATTTCTGGAGCAAAAGGTCTTCCACAAGTTTTTAATTCCCCTTCACGTTTATTTGGATTGGTATAAACTCCGCTCCAATTATGCATCTTCCAAATTTCCGCTAACGTTTTTGTTGGTTCTATCCAATTTTTTATATATTGTTCTACTTCAAATTCCATATTGTCATTATCACCAATTAAATGATAAGATGCTATTTCAGTTTTAGATTTAATTTCTTTAATATATTTTTTAGCTTCAATTACTTGATATTTTATTCTATCAAACGCATCTCTGTTCATCCATTTTACATACTCTTTTCTGTCATATCCTATTATTGAAAATCTAATTCTAGATAAACCAGCATCAATACAGTCTTTCATAAATTGATCCTTAAACAAATACCCATTAGAAAAAATATAAGATTTAACATTATAATCGGTACATAATTGAATATATTCTGGTAAATTTTTAACTAGTGTTGCTTCTCCACTTCCTTCTAAATTAATAACTTGGACTCCTCTATTAACGCACTGTTTTAGTATATTTTCAAATTCATCTAAATTCATCTTTGTTAAAAATCCCGCAGGTCGCCCAGGATCAGTTTGAGTACACATTTGACAACTATAGTTACACCCTCCATGGATTTCTATAACAGCTCTTTCGATATAAGGTTTAATATATTTTTTCATAAAAATCATACATTGCTATACATCTTTCCATTACTGATTCCATACTCTCAGTTGGAATATTGCTTATCGCATTATTAAAAACAGAATATACTCTGTCTAAATTTTCTTTATTTTTCTCTGAAGAATAAATTCTAATAGCAGCTTCCAGATGTCTATTATTTATTCTATAACTATTAATACCTGAATTATCTAAACCTTTTAATATTTCTAGATATTTTTGTATATCGTTTATTTGGAAATATGACATTGCCAGAAGCCAAGATATACTATTTTTAATTCTATGAAAAGGAGGAAAGTCAACCGGTCCAGCTGTTTCACGATCACCACCACGATCAAAAATAAAATCTTTCTCTAATTTTATATCCCAATATAATTTTTTTTCAATAAAAATATTAATCGCATCATATAATGGAGTTAAGAACTTGATGACAAAATCTCCTGCTCCTATTTCATATAATTTCCAAGATATTAACATTAACTTTCGCCACGGTAATGTTATATCATCCCAATCCATTTTTAAATTACATTCTATTAAATCTTGAGTTACTTCAAATATAGAAGATATTTCATCTATATTTAAATACTCCTTTGCGCTTTGGGGAGGATAATATCCATGGCGGAGATACATAATAGGGGTTCCTGTATAATTAGTACCTGTTTCTATTGCTATTTGTTTACCTAAAATATCAACGTATGTTAAAATATCTTTTTCTGATATAGTTCTTACTCCTTTATTTTTTATCGTGCTTTCGAGTTTTATAAGGGCTTGAAGATTTGTCCCTCTCATTTTTACTATTAAATCATGATCATAATCATTTTTTTTATTTTCATTTATAAACTGATTATAATTAATCATAACTTCATGATCATAATATCTTGAATGTATGAATTTCCACAATACTTCATTATGAGGATGTAAACCATTTACACTATTTTGATATCTCATAATATCATCAACTGCTCTTAAGTCTTGATTAGAATACTCTGCTATTTTATTTTTTAAATCTTCTAACATTTATCTATATTGTTTCCATAATTCTGGATATCTATACTTAAATCTAATATGTCCCCAACTATTTTCATATTCTAATCCTCTTGTTACTGAAGAACTTGCTCCGAGATGAACACCTATTACATCTTCATTTTCGTGTTTATCATTATATAAAGTAACACATTTTAGCATTTCATCTTTTTCTTCGCAAAAATATCTACTGCACCCATATATAAGACCTTCTAATTTATCTTTTTCGACATCTGCTAAATATGTAACCACTGATTGATCTGCTCCCCATTCTTCTACCTTCCAACCATTCTCAAAACAATGTTTCATTTTACGAAGTTTTTCTAGATATGGCTTATATTTTCCTGCATACCACCCTCCATATATAAATCCATTTAATAAATCGTATTGTTTTTCATATTCGGCTCTAGTTTTAGAATTATCTGGACCTCTATATCTACATGTCCTTCCAGGTTCCACTCCATGATAGCAACCCTCATCTTCTAATTCGTCAAACATTTTATTAACATCCCTTTGAAACCATATATCAAAATCAAACATTGAAAAAGAATAATCTTTATATTTTTCAAGATGAGGAATGACATCAATATTTCTATAATTTGTTGTACTATGAGCGTTTCTTTCAGGAAGTTTAATTATCGTAGGTGGCCCCAACTTAAAATTCTTTAATTCTTCTACTAAAATATCCGGCATGCCATAATCAAAAATTACCACTTCTCCTTTATAATTTCCCAAAGTTCTTAGACTGATAAGCCATTCCCAAATAAGAGATTCGTAGCTTTCATATGATTGTATAAAACATGCTGTGTAAATAAGTGTTTTCATTTTTAAAACAATTTTGTTATCTTTCTTTCATTTATTATCTCTACTAATATATCTCCATGGCAAGACTTTGGCTTACACCAGCAGCCTAGTATCTTACCATCTAGTTCACCCAAATCATTGAGTAAATGGATACCTTCCCCTTTAAGGATATAGTCTCTGTAGGCTTCTATGGCCTCTTCTCGAGTAGGTTTAAAAAACTTTGCCTGAGTAGAATCTTTTAAATGAGTATAGGGATTACCCCATTTTGAGGGTCTCCCTATATAAACATCATATTTTTCTTTCTTGCAATGTACTACTGTTGTCATATATCTTATATGTAATTAATTATGGTTTGTTTCCAAACCCAATTGTTCTACGTTCAGCTTGGCCTCCATCATTTTCAACATCATGGAAATAAATATCAGCTAAAGTCATAGGCTCTTTTACCTCAACGGGGTTTCCTAATTTTTTAAGAAGTACTGATGATTTATCAATTGCTAACTTTTCAAATGTATAATGTTTTAAGAGTCTTCCTTTTCTTTCAAGTGCCGGATCAATATCTTTATTGTCAGTATTAAGTGTAACCACAATGGAAATATTCAAGCAATCAGAAAGTAATCCATCAGTTAAGTTTAGAATATTTGAAACTGCTCCAGTTCTTCCACTAATATCTCGTTTTCCAATTGCCGGTTCACCATCTTCAATAATAAGTACCGCATCACTATTCTTGATAAGAAATGGAATGAACGATGGATCAGTAATATGATTTACCATATCAGGAGAAATGAAGATAATATTTTTCCTAAGTTTATGAGTTAGATATCGAATGTAAGTAGTTTTTCCTGTTCCAGGAGATCCTCTAAGAATTACAAGATTAGTTTTCTTCTTATCATTTAATCCTTTTACGATCTCATCAGAAACTTTAATAAAACCCTCATTATAATTTTCTTCGAGGTTTACATTGATTTTCTTTACATTAAATCCAGTTTTTTCAAAACCACCTTGATTTTGATAAACAACATAGATTTTATTTTTTTGTATTTTTGGTTCAACACATCCCTTGACAAGACTTATCAGTATACTCATTGGTGATTCTAGATTTTTTTCATCTTCTTTATTATAAAAGAACATTACTTCATCAGAATCGATATAAAAATACAATTTGTCATCTCTTCCAGTTTCAACACAAAAAACCACAGTGTTAATACTAATCTCACCTCTGGCATCATCATAAGATTTATAATATGAATCTGCTGGAATATTTCCATATTTAAAAAAATCTGTAAGAAATTTCTCAGGTTTGATATGTCTCATTCTATAAAGATCAGGATAGAATCCATGAATTTTCCTAAAACGATAAGCAAAGAATTCAGATTCGGAATAAGCTCCTAAATATCCTTCATTTCCATCTTCGATATTCATGAAGTTCTGGATTGAAGAAAATTCTATTTTATCAAGTATCTCCTTACTAAATTTTTGTGTTTTAATTTTTGTATCGACAAATATGTTTTTCATAGTTACTTTTTCTATAGTTGCTCCTTCATCATCTTCATCATAATCTTCCAACATTTCTGCAGTTGGCCATTCTTCAGTTACATTTTTCCAATTATCTATAGGCATATATTTTCCATTTTATAATATTATTTTCATCATTTATTTCTTTTTCCTTTATTCCATGCAACTCTTCCTTTAAGAGATTCACTCATTTTTTTCTTTGTTTCTACTGTTGCCGGCACTCCTCTGTTCCATGCAGGCTTTCCTTTGTTCCATGCAACTCTTCCCTTTTGAGACTCACTCATTTTTTTCTTTGTTTCTTCGGAAAGTTTTCTACCCTTTTGAGCTTGGCTTATTTTCTTTTTTGTTTCTTCGGAAAGTTTTCTATTTTTATTTCTAGATATTCCTTTCCCATTTTTACTCATATTTTCTCTTCTTTCTTCAGAATAAATCTTTCCCTTTAATGAGTTACTTATTTTCTTTTTTGTTTCTTCAGAAAGCTTTCTTCCAAATGCTGCACCGCCATCTCCTCCAATCGTCATATTATACCCAATAGTTCGTACTATTGTATTATCTTGTTTTATCCAGTATATTTCGCGTTCATTTAATATTTTTCTTAAAGCTTTTCTTGATTCTAATGTATAAGTTTCAATAATGTCCCAATTAAATTTTTTTATTCCATATTTTCGTATTGCGGTTGAAAAATGACAATTAGAAATTTGAGAATTTCGTTTATGGCCAGCAATTCTATTTTTTAGTTGCCCAACTGTTTTTCCATAATATTTTTTTCCAGATGGAGATGTAGCTAAGTAAATAATTCCAGTATACATTTTTATTTTATATATTATCCAGTTTCAAGCCATTTTTTTCTTTTTTGTGCCGAGGCTCCAAACGCTATTTCTAAATATTTCTTAGCACTTCTATCTGGCACTATTTGAAATAATACTTTATTAGTCATAACGTAAACCCAATCCTCCATGTTTAGTGATCCAAGTCCTTTAAGATATGTTAGATTAGTAGTCTTTTTATTTTTAGAATATTCTAAGTATTCTTCATTTGTATAAAAATAGTGTCTATCCTTTCCATAATTACAAGCTATCAAAGGAGTTATAATTTTATAAAGCCTTTTATCTTTTACAATATGAGGGAACCACTTATGAAAGAAGTTAATAATCAATGAACTAATATGTTGTCCATCTGGATCTTCATCTGCTGCAATTACAATTTTATCAAATGCTGATTGCTTCAGACTATCTGGTTCAATATCTAGAATACTCATTATTTCAAGCAATTCTACGTTACTTGTTAAATCTGATAGTTTTCTGGTATTTTTTACTTTTCCTTTAAGAGCATATACACCTTCGGTTGCAGCATCTCTGGCTTGTTTAACAGAACCAGCTGCAGATAATCCTTCAGTAATATAAATAACTTCCTTCTTTTTAGAAGGCGGACTATATTTTTCAGAGATTTGACGTTTTGATTGTCTCTTTGCTTTCTTTATCTTTGCGATATTTTCAGCATGTAACCTGTCTTCAATACTTTGGTCGATTCTCTTAGCAATATCTGATTTCTTTAATCCTCTAATAAGTTTAGATTTGAAATGTTTTTCCATATCAGGTTCGAGTTCTCCTCGTCCTGTCGCAAACTTGGTTTTATTCTGGTCTGCAAATCTCATTAATTGAGATGGAACATTTAATGAAACTAAAGTCTCATAAAAATGGTGAGCATACGGATATTTGAAATATCCATCGTTGCACCAATCATTAACAATTTTTTGGTGGATTCCCACACATTGAGATCCATTTACAAATGATAAGGAACCAGAATTTTCATAAGATTCCCAAAGGTATATTGATCCAATTGGACTATCAACTTGGATGTAGTCACCTTCTATAAAGTCTGTAGTGACCGGTATGATAACTTCTTTTCCATCTTTAATAAACTTACCTACCAACTGTAAATTATTGATTATAGGGTCACTCTGAATTAGAAAGGCCTTATAAGATAGATATGTGGTAATAAGTTCCTCATCCCATTTGAATCCAGGGAATATTTCTCTTGATGGAATAAATGAAACTTCCGAGCCAAGTGGTTCTTTAATTTCTCTTTTCCTTTTATCTTCTTTTACAACTGCAAAATCTTCCCAATCATAATGAACATGGTAAAGTTTATTTCTAGTTGTAATTGAAAACTTTTCAGAAAGAATATTTGTTACCGCAGAACCAACGCCATGAGTACCTAGAATGTTTGTATCTGTATCAGAAAAATTAGAACCAGCATGGAGTTCTTCCATTGCAGTTCTCACAACATTCTTTTTGGTTTTGGGATGTTTTGAGTGTGCCTTGTAAAATCCATTACCCTCATCTTTAACGGTAACTTCATTTGTGTCAAGGTTAACTGTCACAAAAACATTTTTCATTTTCCCTTTACACCTTTTGGCTTCATCAAGAGCATTTTCCAATACCTCAACAATAAGGTGCATAAAACCAGGTGACCATGACTTTTCGACCATTCTCATCTTACCGTTTACTATAATGGTAAGCTTTTCTTCCATTGGAACTACTTGTCCAATGTACATTGTTGGCCGGAGTCTAACAGCTTCAAACGTATTCAGAGCAATAATTTCCTTTGAATTTGTTTGTTTAACTGTCATATATTTGTTTTATTTTTATATTCGTTAAAAGATTAAAGTTTTCCGTCCCAGTCATTAAATACTTGTTTAGCAGTTAGACGAACTTCATATTCATCTATAGCCCTCTTAGCATATGTCTGAAAACTCTCAATATCTTCTAAATCAGTATTATGTAAAATGATAGAACTTCCCTCCTCATTTACATATAAACGTGATGAAGAAAATCCATAACTACTACGAGTAATTTTATATTTTTTTCCGTTGTATTCTACTTTTTTCATATTTTATGTATAAAGATCTCTAAATTCTTCGTCATCAAATTCTGTTTCTTCTTTGGCATTTGCCTTCTCGATATTATCTTCATTTAGATAATAATAAATATCTCCTCTACTTTCTTGAGAATCCAGATATTTTCTAAATTCTTCTACTGTATATCTTTTCATAATTTTATTGATTCGACGGATCAAATGTAGGTTGTCTTCTGGATGTACTATCTGCATCCCATGGAGATTCAGTCCAGTACCAACAATTCGCAGAATCAAGAGCTATATGAATATCTCCATTAATTGCATCTTTCTGTCCTTCAAAATAAGCTTGTTCCATTCCATGTATAAAAAGATTATGCAGTTCAATAACTGTCTCTTCTTTTAGTTGTTTCTTATAATTACTACTCCAAATAAGATAACTGACACATGTTACAATACCGAGTATTAAAAGTACTAATTTTATTTTTTCTCTTTTATCCATAATTGTGGTTATTTCTGATATTTAATTACAGCTCTGGCTTTTTCTTTCCAGTATTTCATACCAGCACTTACATTCTCAAATCTGGCATCATGTTCACTAAGAATATAAAGGTCTCTACAAAGTTCATTTGCAATGACTTGGAGTTTCTCTTCATCAAGAGTTACATCAATGTCTCCGTACCAAAT
>Ga0075123_10000943_pt1 | contig 14888 bp, 11 predicted proteins | sample AntAceMetag02UKX_FD_69808 | JGI IMG/M metagenome (GOLD analysis project Ga0075123, IMG submission 69808) | Saline lake microbial communities from Ace Lake, Antarctica - Antarctic Ace Lake Metagenome 02UKX | ecosystem: Environmental > Aquatic > Non-marine Saline and Alkaline > Saline | place... | reverse complement strand
ACGAACTCAACGATACCGGGTGTATACACCGCCATCATCACCGCTTCCAATGTGGCGACGTGATTCCCAGCCAGGATCATAGGACCCTGATTAGGCAGGTTTTCTTTTCCTGATATCTTAATCTCAGTCAGAATCGTTATCAGGAGTTTACTCAGGGATTTCATCCCTTTTCGGAAAAGAACCCTGCGGGGGTATTTTAAGCTGAATTCATTTTTCTTCATAGCGTTCGCCAGCGAACGTGAGTCTGGGGTCAGTTTTACTCTGTCCACATCGGGCATTATTATATCTCATAAAAAATCAGGCGAATGGCAGGAGGAAGCACCGGTTGAAAAGCAGCTCAAAGCGCAAGTATAATTAATCTCTGATGCGTTCTGTTGAGGGTTCGCCTCAGACTATTCGCCAAAATTAAGAGAGAACGGCATAATCATGAATTTTTCAAAGATCGACTACCGGAGTTTTCTAGGACGCTTTCTGCGGCTGCCACTTCGATTAATCCCCAAGAAAATGGTCTTACCTATCCTTCAGGGATGCATACGCGGCAAGAAATGGGTGGTCGGTGCCGGGGAGCATGGGTACTGGCTGGGAAGCTATGAGATGCGGAAGCGACAGGCATTTGAAGCCGCGATCCAACCTGGTGCAGTGGTCTACGATATCGGCGCTAATGTGGGTTACTACAGCCTTCTAGCAGCTGAACTTGTGGGCGCTAAGGGGAAAGTGGTTGCCTTTGAGCCGCTGCCGAGCAACCTTGTCTTTATCAACCGGCATGTTGCGCTTAACCACCTGGGCAACGTCACCGTGATTGATGCCGCAGTCTCAGATGCATCCGGAGAAGCTTATTTTAATCTGGGTGCCAGCTCGGCGATGGGACACCTGGCAGAAGCAGGCGAGATCACCGTTAAGAAGGTCTGCCTGGATGAGATGCTGGCGGAAGGATCACTCCAGCCCCCAGATTACATGAAGGTGGATGTGGAGGGAGCGGAATTTGAGGTCTTGAAGGGAGCCCGGAAGCTGCTGGTACGATATCGCCCCATTCTCTTCCTGGATACGCACCAGCGGGAAGCCCACAACCCAACGATCGCCTTATTGGAAGCGCTGGGGTATCAATTTGAGATTCTGGATGGTAAACCCTTGCCGGACACCAAAGAACTGATCGCACGTCCTGGATGAGAAGAATCCACAACTAAACGATAAACACGCCAACTCACCCATTAATTAGGTTTGATGTTTCACGTGAAACATTATAATGACTCTCCTTTTCTATTGTTAGTAAGGTGGGTTGTGCTTGTTTCACGTGAAACATATCGCAGGCTTGACAGGTTGTTCTTTCGCGATTAGGCTGAAAGCGGAGGATGGATGTCTTACTGGATCCTTGTTTTCAATCAACAGCGTGTGAGCGACCTTGATCCCGATATGCTGTTTAACGCCCTTGCTTGCTCAAATTTCAGGACGTTGTGCAAGCAGTATGGGTTGGATCCAGGGTTGATTGACCTCGCCAGGGAGTATCTCACGATAAGCAGCGCACCTGGCACCACAGACCTCTGTTTGCTGCTGCGCTATCGTCCCGAAGGGCAGCAGCTGGTTGGGGTTAATCGCTGGCAAACGGGCTGTGACACCGGGAGAAAAATATTGTCCCGGGCGTTAACAAATACGCTCTCCGAGGATGTGCGGGGGAAATTGCACACAGCAACTCAAATCTTTGGGATTGAGCTGTCCCCAGCACAGGTGCGGGATATGGGGCTGCTTCTGGGGTATGAGCTGGCTCGCTGGCTGGCGGATCAGGGTAAGGGGATCATCCAGGGGGTGGATGGCATTTGGTATCGTTTGAACCGTTATTTGGCGTTCCTTCCAGTCGAAGATTAACGCACTGAAAACTTGAGCAGGGTAAGAAGATTTTACTGCAGGCGCCCGTTGCGCCCCCTGGGGGATTCGGACAGAAATGCCAATGCTCGACCTTCATCCCCGTTCATGATCAGTTCGAGGTGATGGTCTTCTCGATAGTCGCTGACCTTGATCAGGCGCAGCCGGTCAAACAGGGCGGGTTCAACTTCGATCCATTCTGCCAGGCGGTTAGGTGTCTCGTAGAAGAAGCTCCGATTGAAGGTATCCTCGCTGATGTAGGTCGCTAGGGGGAAGATCTGCCCTTCCAGCAAGTCCTGGAAGAAATGGGTCCCTAAGGAGGGCTCTGGCGCCGGTCCGATGCCCTCACCAGATAATTCCACCAGGGCTTTGCTGTTAAAGATATCCGCATAATCTACGTGGACGCCCAGGTCCGGATTGGACGTGCCCCAGCGTCCAGGACCCACACAGATAAAGCTTTCATTCCCCAGCGCAGCGTTCAATTTGCCGATCGCCCGTTCAAGCTTATTTCGGGCTGATTGAGTGGGCAGGCTGAAATAGCTCTCAGGCGGGACAAATAAGACATAATTGATTTCCTCAAGCCACCCGCCTGCGACCAAGATGCTTGACGAAAAAAGAACCTCTTCTGGGTCAAGGTTGCTGGGAAGCGCCACCTTGTTTTCCTCTTTCATATAGCTCAGGGGACGACATTGGATCAAGGAGAGGCGGATTTCCGGCTTACCATTGTCTTCCTGGACATCGGCGGTGAATTCAACATCAACCGGTGATTTGTATTCCTTTTCAAGGACATTCAGCAGGTACCGCATCCGCTCTGCGAAAGGTGTCCGCCTGAGCAGGTCTTCAAAGGTCAGGATCAGTTGAGAAGGTTCAGCGTTCACCAGCCTTGAGCGAATAGAGCGGAAATAGCCTTCCTGATCCACCTGTGCCAGATACCGCAGCGGCGGGTAATCCCCGGTCAACACTTCCTGAATGGGCAGGGTCTTCATCTGGTTGTCCTTCAGGTCGATCAGGTCAACGTAATGCTGGGAGTACCGGCGGATAGATTTGGCGGTGTTCGATGGGCGTAGGGTTGGATGGCTGAGGGCAACCAGGCGGGGATAGTCGTTGCCAAACCGGTCAACGGCTCGGGTACCCAATCCCCAGACCAGCCTGAGGAATCCGTCCTCTGGACGGATTTGAGGGGACCAGCGGTACTGGTTGTGGCTGAATGCCACCCCGGAAAGATCGGGAAGGTAGTAATCCCCAAAACGGTTCCCCTGCACAACCTGAATCAGGACAGCCATGCGTTCATCATAGTCCTGCAGTCCTCGGCTGCGTCGGTAGAGAAGGGCAGTGGGGTTGAGTGTGGAGGCATAGATCCGGGCGATGGCACGAGTCAACGCTTTGAGGTTTTCATCGATCCTTCCCTGGTTTGGGAGGAAGATACTCTCATATTTCCCCGCAAAAGCGGTGCCGAAGTTGTCTTCCAGCAGGCTGGAAGAGCGGACGATCAACGGTTTATTACCCACGCTTGTTAAAAGCGTTTCCAGGCGCTGAACAATGCCCGGAGGGAACTCGCAGTGGTCATATTCCTCAATGATTCTCGGATAATCCCGCCGCATTTCGTCTTCTGTTTTATACTTCTGGTCGTTCCAGTGGTGGAGGTTGTTGACTGAGATAAACGTATAGAGCAGGTCGGAACCCATGTAATAGGATTCCGGTGTACGGAGGTTCTGGCGCACATCATCGCGGGTGCATCCTTTGAGGATGCGGGCTGCCAGGAGCATCCCAGCGGCTTTCCCGCCGATCCTACCGTGACCGATTTTACGCCGCCGTACCTCCGCCAGGTCGGAAATGGTGAACCAGTCCCGGGCGATGTTGATGTATCGTAGTTGATCACTGATCATATTGCGGATCAGGACCACTTTAATCTCCCTCAGGCGTGGCTCCAGCGGTTTCCGCTTTTCTTGAGGCATTTTTTCGATCATCATGCCCTGATTAAAAAGCAGTTCCTGGGGGGCGACTTCCGGGTTGAATTCATACAGCGCTTCATGACTGGTGACGCCCCGCTCGTTCAGGACTTCTTCGATCAGGTCTTCAATGAGCTCGAAACTCATGTGGTGGCTGAAGTGAAAGTCCGTCAGCTGCTCCCGCACCAGCGATTTGCGGCGTTCCCAGACCTCAGCAGGCTCTTCGATTTGCGGGTGCTGCAACCCTTCCCGTTCCTGAGATTGGATGGCTTTACGGAGCACCTCTTTTTCGAAATCCTTGGGGTCAAGAAAACCGCGGTTGAACAACTCCCGCCGCATCAGGTCGCGGATGCGAGTCACGAGGATAGGGTATTGCGAGAGTACCAGATAGACGCTTAACAGTCGGTCCGTTGCGCTGGGTGGCAGAGTCATCGTGCCTTTATTCTAATTGAATTTCAGAAAACTGAACCTGTGATAAGAAAAAAGGCGCTTGCGGTGCAGGCGCCTTGTGTTGGTTATTCTTCATGCTTCAGCCGATGTGCATGGGCATGATGATATGTTTGAAGTGCTCATCGCCCTGGGGATGGATCAACCCAGGCGTGTTGGCGGCGTTGGTCTCAAGCCATACATTATCAGATTTGATCACCTCCAGCACCTCACGCAAGAAGCGCACATTGAACGCCACCAGGAGTGGGATGCCATCCACTGAAGCGTCCACCAGGACTTCTGAAGTGCCGGTCTGTTCGGACTGGGCAGAGATTTCGAGCGTCCCGGGGCTTGCCTCATCTGTTTCGGGAATGATGTTCAAACGGGCGACATTGGTGCCCTCTCGGGCGATAATCTCAGCTTGTTTGCAGGCTTTAAGCAGCCCGGCAGTCGAGAGAAGCGTGTGAGTCTTGAAATTCTGAGGGACGATGGCGCGAAAATCTGGGAAGCTGCCTTCAATCAACTGCGAGGCAAGCTCTAGATCGTCCATGTGGAAGATGACCTGGCCGCGGTCGGGGGGGAAGGTCATGATCAGTGAATCATCCTTGCCGCTGCTGATGATTCGGGACAATTCCACAAGCGCCCTGGCCGGGATGATCGCTTCGATGGATCTGGAGACGACGTTGGGAATGTTATCCTCCCGGAGAGAAATTCGAAAGCCGTCCGTTGCCGCCATGGTGATATGATCGCCATCGAGCTTGAGCAGGACGCCGGTCAACACAGGACGGGCTTCATCGGTAGAGGCTGCAAAGGCAACCTGCTGGACCATTTCCTTGAAATTGGTCACGTTCAGCCCAACGCCTTCCTCAAGGTCTGATTCCGGAATGGGAGGGAACTCTTCTGCGTCTATCCCCTTGATATTGCTCTCGGAAGTACTCCCACAGCGGACATTCAGCGTTTGCGTGCTGTTATCCAGTGTCAATACGACCTGGTCGCTAGGGAGGTTGCTGACCAGATCGGTAAACGTCCGGGCGGGTACGGTGATTGCGCCTTCTCCCTCAATCCGAGCCCCAATCCAGCAGGTGATTCCCAGTTCGAGATTCGTGGCGGATAAACGTAAACGTCCATTATCCGTCTTGACCAGGATATTCGAAAGCACAGGCAGCGTGCTGCGCGGAGAAACTGCTCTCGAAACCATGCTGACACAGTGAGCTAATTGTTGTTGGTTGACAGTTAATTTCATTGTGTGTGCACCTCTCCTGTAGCCTGTTGAATTTCAATTCATTGATTAAAAGTATACTGCGAAGGCGGTTTTTTTTCCAGTTGTCAGGGGAATCATAACTCAAGCGCTACCTGCTTTTGTTGACAGTCCCAGGGGCGTGAAGTATGCTTAACCTCGTCCGGGTGGGACCGGCGCGGCGGAGCCCTGCGAACCCCGTCAGGTCCGAAAGGAAGCAGCGGTAAGGAGGTTTCTCCGGGTGCCGTCGGGAATCCTGCCCGGGCTTTCTTGTTTTGCAACACTAGACAATGCAATTATAGTTCAACATGATAGGACAGTAAGCGACCTATGAGCAAACAAACCCCGCCAGTATGCAGTTATGAAGGTTCGGATTACCAGCAGCGTTTCTGGGATGAAGGTGGGCGCGCCTACGAAGATGCTGCAGAGGCAATCGCACTGAAACGACTGCTGCCATCCACCGGTGAGATACTTCTGGAATTGGGTGCGGGCGCCGGGCGGAACACACCCCGGTATGCTCAGTATCAGCGGGTTGTCCTGCTGGATTATTCGCGGAGTCAGCTTGAGCAGGCACAAGCACGGCTGGGGGGTTCAGAACGGTTTCTTTTTATCGCTGCTGATGTTTACCGGCTTCCGTTCGTCAGGGGTGTCTTTGATGGTGCGACCATGATTCGTACCCTGCATCACATGGCTGAGCCTGAACAGGCATTAGCCCAGGTGCGGCGGGTGATGACTCCAGGAGGCATCTTCATTTTAGAATTTGCGAACAAGCGCAACCTGAAATCCATTCTGCGGTATCTGGTTGGCAAACAAGACTGGAGTCCATATTCTCAGGAACCGGTTGAGTTTAAAGAATTGAACTTTGATTTCCATCCAATAGCCGTTCGGCGGTATTTACGGGAGACCGGATTCCGGATCATGAGGCAGTTGGCAGTTTCGCATTTCAGGATGGGTTTCCTGAAGCGGCACGTTCCAACCCGGCTGCTGGCGGGTTTGGATGCGCTCTTGCAGTGGACCGGTGGTTTAATCCAGATCAGCCCAAGCGTGTTCACGAAATGCCAGGCTGACGGCAATGGGCAGAAAGCGCAGCCCGATGCCTTTTTCCAGTGCCCTGCATGTGGCACATCGCTGGAAGGCATGGGGGAGAATCTGCACTGTCATAATTGTGGGGAAATTTGGGAATATCGGGATGGGATCTACGATTTCCGGATGACGAAATAATTGACTTAATGACGGAATGGGGAGATCAACTAATTGTTCTTTCTAAATTTCAGAAATGTGACTCGTCAGTCACATTGGCCATTGATGGGACAGCTACCTTAAATATAGATAAATAACTCTTATTTATAGTTTTCCCATATCTTAATGACAAGGTCTGCATAGTGATAGCCAATATTCATCGGACCGTAATGAAAAAGCGCTTCCCGGTATGAGCCGTATTTTGCATATAAGCCTGCCAGCATCTGGCTGCCATAGGCGATATTATAGGCAGGATCCTGCAGTTCTTCAATCGTGGGGCGGGAGGCGAAGCAGGGGCCGTTCACGCACATAAATTCAGCCGCAATCCCATCTCGGGGCATGACTTGCATCAAGCCAACCGCGCCGCTGCTGGAGTAGGCAAGCGGGTCACCGCCGCTTTCCTGGAGGATGACCGCTGCGATCAATGCTGCAGGCAAACCGGCTTCTTGGGCGGAATCTTCGATTAGGTCGCACCACTGCAAGACGTCTTGAGGGTAGCTTGTGGGCAGAGTGCAAGCCTTAGTCTCACTGGAAAGCCCTTTTAATGCGGAATCTTGCTCGTTGGCTATTGCTTGGGCTTCCGATGCAGCCGCAGTAGCTGTTGAAGCCAGGAGTTCCTGAGAGGGCATGTTCGCTGCTGCTACTGTTCCAACCCAGATCACAACCATACAGCCAATAAAAACTGCCGGAAGTACGATAATTCTTCGCATAAAAACTCACTTATCCATAATAGAATATTAGTTCTAACAACTATATATAATATAGCACAAATATTCTATTACTTCAAGCGGATAAATGAGCGTGATGTGTTTTTCTTAAGAGACCGGGCTGAGGTCAAAGGGGACGCCAATAGCCTTACCAGCTTGTTGGAGAGATTCGACCACTTCAGCCAGGAGGGGGATGCCTTCCGCTGTATACCTTTCAGCTCGTTCAAATTCCTTTTCCCCATGAATGAAAACACGGTCCTGTCCAGGAAGTTTAGGCGTATTCTTTAATGCTCGGATATATTCATCCATATCCGCTTTGAAGTACTCCAGAGGGCGGAAATTTTCGATCTTAATTGCGGCGAAGAAATGACCGACATCTGCGTTGCGCAGATTAGATGGGCGACCGACACCACTGCCGAACGCCGCCCCGGAGAGAACGCCAGAAAGCAGGTCCACCAGCAGGGATAAACCGTATCCCTTGTAACCGCGCAGTTCAGCCGGTCCGCCTAGCGGCAGGAGTGCACCGCCCTGGATCACCTCAGACGGGTCCTCGGTCAGTTCTCCATGCTGGTTGATCGCCCAGCCTTTAGGGAGGGGTTGGCCAGTCTTTTGATGGACAACGACCTTCCCAAGGGGAACAATGCTGGTCGCCATATCCAGAACGTATGGTTTTTCTTTCCCTGCCGGGACTGCCACAGCGATTGGGTTGGTGCCTATGGTGCGCTTGCTGCCGAAGGTCGGCGCGACAAGCGGTTGTGAGTTCGTCAGGCTGACGCCGATCATATCTTCCGGAAGCGCCATCATGGCATAATAACCCGCAATCCCGAAGTGGTTGCTGTTTCGAACCGTAGTGACTGCCAGGCCAGCTACATCTGCCATTTTGATGCAGCGGGACATAGCGCGATAGGCAATGACCTGCCCCAGACCATTGCCACCGTCCAATGCCAGGGTGGCTGGGCTTTCCTTGAGGACTTTCAGAGGGGATAAGGGATCAATTTGTCCCTTCCGGAGCCTATCCCCATAATAGCTGTGAAGCCGGATGATCCCGTGTGAATTGATTCCGCGCAGGTCTGCGGAGATGAGCACATCAGCGGCAATACTGGCGTCAATCTCCGGGACATTCAATGCAGTAAAGAACCGGATGATGTAATCTTTCAGGTCTTCGACATGATAAGCGATGGCTTCAGGCATATATTTTCCTTATATAAACGATAAAGGTCTAAGATAATTATAACTGACCCGAATTGATTGAAAATGAGAGTCTTCCCGATGGTCGTTGGTAATAAAGGGCTTTCATGGGTAACCCCGCGTGCTATAATTACTGCACATTCAGGAGAAGAAAACAGATGATGCCGAAAATTATCGCCCACCGCGGCGCAAGCGCACACGCACCCGAAAACACCCTAAAGGCTTTTCAGCTGGCACTGGAACAGAGTGCAGATGGGATTGAACTGGATGCGATGTTGACCAAAGACAGAGAAATCGTTGTGATCCATGATGATACCGTGGATCGAACGACGAATGGCACAGGTCGGGTAAAAGATCTGACCCTGGAAGAGCTTCAGCTGCTGGATGCTGGCGATCAGGAGAAAATTCCTAGTCTGGCGGATGTGTTTGACCTTTTAGGCGGGAAATTATTGATCAATATCGAATTAAAGAATTACAACTCCCTGTTTGATACTTTACCTATTCAGGTCGCGAAGCTGGTCAAGGCCTATGGTCTCAGGGATTCTGTTCTCATTTCTTCTTTCAATCCTTTCAACCTACCTCGTTTCAGGTGTCGGATGCCTGATGTTCCGCTGGGGCTTCTGACTCCACCCCAGCAAGCTACACGCTGGATTTGGCGTTTCTTTCATTACGATGCGTTGCATCCTTACTTCACCGATGTCGATGAAGACCTTGTTGCAGAGTGCCATGCCCGGGGTCAGCAGATCAATGTCTGGACATGCGATGAGCCTGATGAAATCCGCCGGTTAGCAGACCTGGGGATTGATAGCATCATTACCAATGACCCTCAAAACACAAGGAAAGTTCTGGAGTCCCGATCGTGAAACGTGTTCAACTTTTTTGGCGGATTCTCTGTGTTTTGACCCTGATGTTAATTAGCATGGGGATCAACCCGGTCTGTGCAGATGTTGTCTCCGATGCAGAGACGATCCTTGATTCGATGACGCCTGAAGAAAAGGTCGGACAACTCTTCCTGGTGACGTTTGAAGGGACTGAGGTTGAGGAAGGGACAGAGATTTACAATCTCATCACCAGGTATCACATTGGTGGTGTGGTCCTTTTAACAGAAAACAATAATTTTACGTCTGAAGATACTCTCTTACAAACCCAACAACTCATTGAAGCTCTCCAGGCACTTGAATGGCAGGATTCAGTAGAGAATATAGGCGTCGAGGACACAGGAAATGTCTATGCCTCTTTGTTTATTGGGATTTCACAAATGGGCAATGGACAACAGGGGGATGAGATCCTATCGAGCCTGACGCAGCTTCCGTCTCAAATGTCCATTGGCGCCACCTGGGATCTGGATTTGGCACATCAGGTGGGTGAAGTGATGGGCAGCGAGTTGAGTACGTTAGGATTTAATCTTTACCTAGGTCCTAATCTTGATGTGCTGGAAACCGAGAACAGTGAAGCAACCAGCTATCTGGGCGTGAACACCTATGGTGGCGACCCCTTCTGGGTGGGAGAGATGGGAATGTCTTTCATCAGCGGGATTCACACCGGCAGCGGGGATCGAATGGTGGTGGTTGCCCAGAACTTCCCTGGCACAGGCAATTCTGACAGGTCGCCGGAAGATGAAGTGGCAACAGTCCGAAAATCACTGGAACAGTTGAAGCAAATTGAACTGGCACCGTATTTCACTGTCACAACCCCAAGTGTGGACGATCCTGGGCGCGTGGATGCTCTGATGGTTTCCCACATTCGATATCAAGGTTTCCAGGGGAATATCCGGGCTACGACCAAGCCGATTAGCTTCGACTCCAACGCATTTCAGCAGATCATGGCACTCTCCCAGTTAGAAACCTGGCGGGAGAACGGAGGCTTGATGATCAGCGATAACCTCGGCAGCGGCGCGGTCAGGCGTTTTTACGATCCCAATAATGAGAAGTTTGAAGCTACTCAGGTTGCCCGAACCGCTTTCCTCGCCGGGAATGACATGCTTTACGTTAATGATTTCATCGCCACCGGTGACCTTGATGCCTACACCACTTTAGAGAACACCTTATCTTTCTTTGTGCAAAAGTATCGCGAAGATTCAGCCTTTGCACAGCGAGTTGACACATCTGTCCTCAGGGTCCTGGAAATCAAACTGGGACTTTACGATGAATTCACCTATGAAAATCTCATTCTTGGTGAAGTTGACGTTGATTCCCTGGGGCAATCCACCAGCGTGGTCTTCGATGTCGCTCAGAATGCAGTGACTTTGATCAGCCCAACAGAGCTTGAACTGGATACGCTTTTACCAGACCCGCCAGGTTTGTATGAAAATATCGTGATTTTCTCAGATGTGCGAACTGTTGTACAGTGTGATACCTGTCCTCCAATTAATACGATAAGTACGAACGCATTAGCCAACGCGCTGATTGAAGTCTATGGTCTAAAAGCCAGCGGTCAGATTTTACAGAACAAGCTCTCGTCCTATACTTTTGTACAGTTGACAGAACTGCTGGATAATATTGAAAATGGGTCCGGAGAATATATTTCAGAGAACCTTCACACAGCAGATTGGGTCATTTTCAATACTTTGGATGTAAATCCGGATTATCCAGCCTCCGATGTGCTCCAGAGGGTCTTGACTGAACGTCCCGATCTGCTTACCGGCAAAAATGTGATTGTCTTTGCTTATGATGCGCCAATCTATCTGGATGCAACGAATATTTCAAAGGTCACGGCGTATTATGCGCTCTATAGTAAAGCGCCAGAGTTCATTGATGTTGCTGCGCGTGTCTTGATGCAGGAAATTGAGACGCCTGGAGCACTACCTGTTTCGTTGAATGCTGTGGGATATGATTTAATCTCGATGACCGCACCGGACCCGGACCAGGTGATTGGTCTGGAGCTTATACTCCCGGCAGCGGATGTCGTTGAAACAACGCCAGAAACGCCGACAGCAGCTCAAACGCAGGAACCAACCCCCATACCACGGGTTATGATTGGAGATACGATTACAATCAGAACCGGTGAAATACATGATCATAACCATCATATTGTCCCGGACGGCACGATCGTACGCTTTAATTTCAAGATCTCAGGGGAACCGGGCATCACACAGCAGTTTGAAGCGACAACTATGGATGGGGTAGCTTATTATAATTACCGGATTGAAGCGGCCGGCGGGCTTGAGGTCAGCGCTACCAGCGAGCCAGCAACCCAATCCGATACCCTGCAGATAAACATTGAATCAGACGGAAGCGCAGAAGTGTTTACAATTTCCCCTACACCGGCAATCTCTCCCACGCCTACAGAGACCGCAACAGCAGTCTCAAATGAAGAAGAATCAGTAACAGCGGTACCTGAACCAGGTCACGGGGGCTACCCAACATTGGGAGAGTGGGCGTTGGGGATTATCGTGATGGGAATTGGTGGGGGACTGGCGTTTCTTGTAGGTCGGCTGTGGTGGGGTTCCCTTCAGTGGGGGCTCCGTTCTGGACTATGTGCACTGATTGGGAGTTTGCTTACTTACTCTTATCTGAATCTGGGTTTCAGCAGTACAAAGTATTGGATGGAGGAGTCCGGCACAGTCTTCGTTTTGGAAATTATCATAGTAGGATTGCTGCTTGGGTGGATTGTAGCATTGGTGTGGTGGATGCGCACAGCCGGTCGTTATCCGACCCGGGAAAGGCGATAATCCGACCTAGAAATTACGCAGCAGGGTGAGCAGCAAACTGATAAGCATTAAACTGCTGGTGAGCACAATCAAGGTGACTTCTACTTTTTGGATCAAGCTGGGGATGGTCCGGGCACCTCGAAAGGTCTTCGTTACGGGGGCATCTTCTACAAAAAGCGCTTTAATAAATTCATCAATATCCGCTGGACGATCTTCAGGATGCAGCTGCAAAGCCCAGTGAATAGCACGTTCAGTCCGGACGCTTACATTTGGATTCAATTCTCGGATGAGGGGCAGGCAGCCGGGTTTGAGGAACCGGTCGCGGACATTGATCGGAGGTTCATTGGTCAGCAGGTGATATAACGTCCCTGCAAAGGCATATATGTCGCTGCGGACATCCGTATGACCGGAATCACCCCCATATTGTTCCAGCGGTGTGTAAAGGGCTGTGCCTTGACCTTGCAGGACGGTAATAGTCACTTCCCCAGGTGCCAGCATTTTCACCAGGCCAAAGTCAACCAATTTAAGTAATCCATTTGGGGTGAGTTTGAGATTGCTGGGTTTGATATCCCGGTGCAGAATGGGCGATTCCTGTGTGTGGAGGAATTTAAGTGCATCCGCAAGCTGCTCTGCCCAGTTGAGGACATCTTTTTCCGGTAGAAAGGTTTCATTTTGCCGGGCTTCCATCATCAGTTGGCGGAGGTCCTTCCCCGGCACAAAATCCATCACCAGGTAATCCCGGTCGCGGATCGAGAAGACATCAGAGACCTTGGGGAGGTTAGGGTGGTCCATCCGCGCAAGGACAGTCGCCTCACGCTGGAATTGATCCCGGGATTCCTGGAGCATCTCCTCCGGTAAGGTGCGGTCGTATTCCACCTCTTTAACAGCACAGAGGCGGCCTTCCAGGCGCAGGTCATCAGCCAGGTAGATACACCCCATTCCACCTTGACCGATTATCTTTTGGACCTTGTACCTGGTACGTAAAACCGTACCAGCCTTCAAAGGGACTGGCATTGTATCAAACCTCAACCGAACGCTTCCCGACCCAACTACTGAAGGTCTTGTCTAATTTGATTAACGGTCTACTTATCGGCGTTCGACCGTTTCTTTTCCGATAAAAGACATTTAAATACAAACACCTCTTGTCTAAATTGTGCGTTCTTATTTTACCAGAGATGGGAACAATTGGTTCAAGGGTATTCACCTTGCGTGTTTCTCTCATACGTCGTTTGGTCAATCTGTGCTGGACGTGGTAAACTTGATGGGCATTAAAAAGAGGAATAGAAGACTAGTATGATGAGAGCAATTTACCCATTTACGGCAATCGTTGGTCAGCACCGCATGCGGCGGGCTTTGATCCTGAACGCAATTGATACCCGCATTGGCGGTGTCTTGATCCGCGGTGAACGTGGGACGGCAAAATCAACAGCCGCACGAGCATTGGCTGCGCTTTTGCCACCAGTCCAGGTTGTGAAAGGCTGCCGCTTTGGCTGTGACCCTGATATGCATATCACCTGGTGCACCGAATGCCGCGATCGTTTTGAGTCTGATGAGGAGCTGCCGATCGAAACACGGCGGACACCTTTTGTCAATTTACCGGTTTCTGCAACGGAAGACCGGGTGGTTGGCACCCTTGATATTGAAAAGGCCATTCAAAAAGGCGAACGCCATTTTGAACCGGGTGTCCTGGCAGCCGCCAACCGAGGGCTGCTGTATATTGATGAAGTCAATCTGCTCGATGATCATGTGGTTGATGTCCTGCTGGATTCTGCGGCAATGGGCATGAATATTGTTGAGCGGGAGGGAATCTCATTTGCACACCCAGCTCGGTTTATTTTAGTAGGAACTATGAACCCGGAGGAGGGAGACCTGCGCCCGCAGCTCCTTGACCGTTTTGCCTTGTCTGTGAATATTCGCGGTATCCTTGATCCGCGCCAGCGGGTTCAGATCATGGAACGCAATCTCGCGTTTGAATCGGACGCTGAAGCCTTTCGTGAAGAATGGCTGCCGAAAGAGCATGAACTATCCGAGCAAATCGCTAAGGCTCGTGAATTGGTTGATCGTGTACGGTACTCTAACCGTGACCTGCTGGTGATCGCTGACCTGACGGCAAAGATGCAGGTTGACGGACACCGGGCAGACCTGGTGATTCTCAAAGCTGCCCGAGCCCATGCTGCTTTTGAGGGGCGTGAAGCGATCAATCCCCGTGATATCGCCCTGGCTGCAGAACTGGCGCTTCCGCACCGGGTGAAAGCTGGTCCGTTCCGACAGTCCGAGATGGGTGTCACCCAGCTGGAGGAGTATATTGACCAACTCAAAGGCGCAGCTTCGCAAGGCACTCCCGAGGAAAAAGAACAGGATGGATCGGAATCGGAATCCGATCAAAAAAAAAGCCTGAATCCACCAATCTCGAGATTAGCAACGAACCCCCTGGATCCGAGCCCATAGAGCCGACCCGGCAGGACGTTTTTCAGGATACAACGGCTCACTGGTGGGAGGGGGGAAAGACTGTTAAGCCTGGGGAAACCTTTGAACCCCGCAGGCTGGATACACCCCTTGATAACATGATGCGGAAACATGGCGGACGCCGATCACAGACACAAACCGACCGTAAACGCGGTCGTTATGTTCAGTCA